>Ga0190275_10000023_pt1 | contig 226103 bp, 227 predicted proteins | sample Popmic550T_FD_133745 | JGI IMG/M metagenome (GOLD analysis project Ga0190275, IMG submission 133745) | Populus adjacent soil microbial communities from riparian zone of Yellowstone River, Montana, USA - 550 T | ecosystem: Environmental > Terrestrial > Soil > Riparian zone > Trees stand...
CAGTTCCTCGACCTCATCCAGGAAGGCAATATCGGCCTGATGAAGGCGGTCGATAAGTTCGAATATCGCCGCGGCTACAAATTCTCGACCTACGCGACCTGGTGGATCCGCCAGGCGATCACCCGCTCGATCGCCGATCAGGCGCGGACGATCCGAATCCCGGTCCACATGATCGAGACGATCAACAAGCTCGTGCGCACCAGCCGCCAGATCCTCCACGAAATCGGACGCGAGCCGACGCCGGAGGAACTCGCCGAGCGCCTCTCAATGCCGCTCGAAAAAGTCCGCAAGGTGATGAAGATCGCCAAGGAGCCGATCTCCCTCGAGACGCCGATCGGCGACGAGGAGGACAGCCATCTGGGCGACTTCATCGAGGACAAGAACGCGGTGATCCCGGTGGACGCGGCGATCCAGTCGAATTTGAAGGAGACGGTGACGCGGGTGCTCGCGAGCCTGACGCCGCGCGAGGAGCGCGTGCTGAGGATGCGGTTCGGGATCGGGATGAATACCGATCATACGCTGGAGGAAGTGGGGCAGCAGTTCTCGGTGACTCGCGAACGGATCAGGCAGATCGAGGCGAAGGCGCTTCGGAAGCTCAAGCATCCGTCACGGTCTCGGAAGATGCGAAGCTTCTTGGATCAGTGACCTAGTCTCCTCTTCTCCCGGAAGAGGCGAGCTGCTCACGCTTTGGTAGTTGCTCTGTCCTGACAATGGCGAATATTGGCCGGAAGCGCTTGCACCCGACTTCAGGCTGCCTCAAGGAACACGATGTTGCTGGAGAGAGCGGACGCTGCGAAATCGCGCAGCAACCGGATGCGCGGGCCCTGCGCGCCATGGAGCTGATCAAGCGACTGCTCAAGATGGCCCAAGCGATCGGCTTGCGCGCCATAGGTCAACGGCTTGGCAAACGGGATGACGCGGCCTTCGGCAAGCGCGACCGCCTCTTCCACCAGCGCCTTCTCGATTGGACGCGCCCGCGCCACCAGCGCCCGGAGCGCCGAGGGCTCCGCCATGCGCAAGGCTTCGTCGAAAGCAAGGGCGAAAGTCGTCTTGACCGGCGTATCACGCACGCCAGTACGTTCTGCCACATACGTCACATAGGCATCAGCTGGCTGATCGGCGAGAAACGCCCGCACGTCGCTGTCCGAGACTAGCCCCGCCTCGTATCGGAAGAGCAATCGACGCGCTTTTGCCGACGGCAGGATCAAGAGAGGATTGTCGACTCGGGCGGTCGGACGCTTTTGCGCGCGCAGCCCCCTCCCGGCATCGAGTTTCGCAAGCAGTGAATGCGAAGCCTCGTTGGCAAAACCGTCCGCAACAGCCGTTGCTAGCACTTCGCGAGCGCCCACCGGGTCGCCAAAGTCATCCGCAAGCACCACCGCCAGCTGGTTGCGCGAATACGCGTTGGCGGGGAACAGCTCGATCGTTTCGCGCAGCAGCGTCGCCGCCTCGTCGGCCCTGTCAGCATCGACCGCCAACAGCGTTGCCAACTGGGTGCGCCACTGCACATTCTCCGGGAATCGCCGGATCGCTTCCCAGCCGACGAGCTCGGCATCAGCCACCCGCCCGGCGGCGGTAAGCGCATCGCGCATCAGCGACCAAGCAAAGACGTTCTCAGCGTCATATTCGAATGCGAGCGATGCCAATTTCGCCGCATGCGCTCCGCGCATCTTCGCTTCGGCGATGTTACCGTCCTTGATAAGCCGCATACCGACGTTGCAAGCGGTACGGACAAGGTAAAAGACGTCGCCGGTAGTGTCGGCGTATCGCCGATGCTGCTGCATCAGCCTGTCGATTTGAGCAGTAACGCGCGCATACGCGCCTCCGACCTCCGCCAGAACGGCTTCGCGCTGTTCCCTTGGCGGTGGCTCGGTGGCAACGCCTCGCGGGACAACGTGGTCGCGCGGATGCAAGTCGACGTCCTGGCGCCACCAAGCGGCGAGCGGGAAGGTGGCCACCGAGCCACCGGTGCGCTCCGCTAGTTCGCGCTCGCCTGCGGTCACCGCGAGCTGGACATGATCCGCCCAGAACTGCGAGCTCCGCGGGAAATCGCCTTCGACGATTCGCCATTCGCGCTCGAACGCCGACTCACCTGGGTGCTGCGACACCGCCCAGCGCGCCAGCCCGTGCAGCACGAAATCTTCGTTGGCGCTGAACTGGTCCGCGAGCGGGAGCTTGCGCAGGCCGAAAAGCGCAACACGCAGATAGTCTTGGCGGTAGCGTCCGCCGGTGCCGCTCTCGGCACAGATCGATAGCCAGAGTGGCATCAGCCTGCGCGCCTCGAGACCCTTGGACGCGCCGATGTCCTGGCTCAGCGCCAGAATACGAAAAAACTCGCGCCGCAGATCGAAGCTCCGATCAATCACGAAATTCTCAAAGAAGCCGTTCCAGAGTACGTATCGGTGGTGCAGATCGAGCACCGTTTGGGGCGGCAGTAGTCGACGGATGATCGAAACCAACGAATTGAGCCGGGACAGTTCGATCCGGAAGTGCTTGACTTCGACTTCCAACATTTCGGTCCGGAACTCTTCGAGCAGGCGCGCGCAGGCGGCGTCGAACGCGCGAAACTGCAGCGAATCGCGGGGCTCAAGATCAAAAAGCGCCGCCATCGCGTCTTCGAGCTCCGCGGCTGACAGTCCGCCGAGAGCGGCCGCGCCGCGCAGCAGATCGCGCAACGCGACCGTCCCGTCTGCCACAAGCCTGCCCAGCCAATTGTCGATTGCCTCGTTCAATGGGCGTACCTCACCGCGCAACGTTTCCGAAACCGGTTCGCCCGGTATCCCTGCGCAGGACCGCCAGATGACGCGCCCGCGCGGCCTCGATATCGGGTTGATCGGCGCCGGTCCACCGTCCCAGCCGCTTGAGATGGTCCCACTTGTAGTCAATGCGGATGTGCAGGATTTCCCGAAGCAGGGGCAATGGCGTCGCATGATCGCGAAGATCGACTGCGAATCCCTGCGCCGATCCGCGCGGCATCGGAAAGAACGCCGGATTGTTCCGACACTCAAGCACCGTGGCGATCGCAAAGCACTGGTCGATCAATGACCGACCCGCTAGGGTGAACACTTCCGCGGCGGAATACTCCATCAGCGCGAACGAATAAGTCTGGCGCGAGTCGTAGGGATAGAAGTGCAGTAGCCCGAGCCGGTCGATCAGGTGCTCCAGCCAATCCGGCTGCGCGAGATCGTGCTCCACTTCGCTCTTGAATGCGGCGAATGCGGGACGCTCGCCCGGAAAGGTGGCAAAGAGGTCCGTGAGTACCGACAGATCGTCGCTATCACGCGTTTGGACTGCCTTGTCGAGACGCGCGAACTCCAGCCCGCCGCTCGCGATCAGCCCATCGATGCGTTCGAGTCGGACGATCTTCTGGTTGGGCTCGACACTCGCCGGCAACAGCGCATCCGAATTGAGCGTCTTGTCGAACGTCGACGGCAAATGGCCGCGCGCGAGGCCTTGAATCGTATCTCGATAATATCCGTCCACTAACGCGCGCACTTCTCCCACCGAAGAATCGAAATTCTCCAGATGGTCCTGCCGCGCGGGTCCGACATTTTCCTCGATCAGGTAATTGAAGCCAATACTCCGTTCGTTGACATCCGTTGAAGTCGCAAGTCCTTGCACCGAATGCACGAGATCACTGCGCTTGAAATCCACGGCTGCCCCCTTCGCGTGCGAAGATGTGTTTTCCAGCAGCCCTAGTCAACAGGGGTCGCTGTCACGACGGCTGGGTCGCGCGAGGCGCGGATCACCAAGAAGGTCAGGATGCAAGGGACACGCCACTCCCGTGACGTCGGTCGAGTTCGCTCCCCCGGATCAAGTCCGGGGTCGCGCCCCGCCGAGGTTCCCACGAAAGTAGTACTTTCGTGGAGGCCCGGGCCGGGGCCCCGCGGCTCTACGCCTAAGCTCCGGTTTGCTTCGCAATTCCTCGCTTAGGCTCGGCGCTACAGCGCTCGCACACGTGGCGGCGCCTGCTCGGACGCCAGCATCAATTCGGTGAGGCCCCAGACCTTGGCGTCCGCCCGGTTGGGGCTCACGTCTGGGCCTTCATAGTCCCCGCCCCTTCAGTGCTCGCCTGCCCCCGGACAGGCCGCGCGCTTCAGCATCCCAAGCGACACCGCCTCCAGCTCCGGAAACCGCCCGCGCAACACCACCTAACCCGCCTTGACAGCCCCCGGCCGTTCGCCCCCATTGGGCGGCGTTCGGCCAGGGAAGGATTCGATGCGCACGCACCTGATTGGCGCCGCCGTTCGCGGCCGCGGGGCTCGCGGCTGGCGGGCGGGATGGCTGGCCGCCGCTTTTGTCCTCGTCGCCCTGCCCGTCTTGTCCCCGGCCCCCGGCGCGGCGGCGCTCGCGCAGGAGGAGGAGGATTCCGGTCCCGTCCCCGTGCCGCGCCAGCTGCGGGACGCGGTCGCCGGCTGGAGCGCGACGGCAGATAGCGACGACTCGGACGCATTGGCCCGGCTCTATGCGCCCGATGCGTGGTTCAAGGCGCCGTGCGCGCGCCTGCGCACGGGCCGGGCCGCGATCGCCCAAAGGTGGCGGGAGATACTGGCCTACAGCCCTACCACCGTCTCGCTCCGTCCGCGATCGTTCGACCTCGCGCGCGGCCGGGACATGGCGCTCGAGCGCGGGCGAGCGCACTTGCTCCAGAATGTCGGCGGCCTCCCTTACGGCACGAACGTCGACTATCTTCGCGTCTGGCGCAGGACCGGAGCAACCTGGCTGATCGCCGCCGACATGTTCACGCCCGGAGGGCCGTGCGACGAGGAGGAGTGACGAGCGGCCGTTTGCGAGCCCGCAGCGGCGTCACGCCCCCGGCATGATGTTTTCTCGCCTGCTCTCCTGCCCCGCGCTCCTGTGGAACAAGGCGGCGGCGACCAGCCAGAGCCCCGCGAAGATGCCGCTCAGCGCAAGGACTCCGACGGCGCCCATGGGCTCGTCGCGCGCCGTCGAAGGCGCGGTGGCGACGGCCAGGCCCAGCAGCGCCTGCACGGCCGCGACGGCGAGCATGGCGCGGGCCATGCCGTCGGGACGCAAGCGCGCGGTGAAAGCGCAGGCCGCCGCGGCCGCGACCACGAGGTAGAAGCCCTGATTGACCGGATTGTCCTCGCTGCCGACGATGCCCACGGCGAGGTTCATCCACACCTGAACGAACGACGCGGCGAGCGCGACCGCGACCCCGATACGATAGGCGATACGCTCCGGCTTGCCTGCCATCTCCTCCCCCTCCCCTTCGCGATTGAGGTTCTACCCTGCCGGAAGGCCCGATGAGGGTCATGAGCGACTTGTGAGATTTCGCTGAAAAAGCGGGCGTGGCGACCGGTACGTGCCTGTCACCGATCCGCCTTGCATTTCGGCCGGTCGCGCTTATCCCCCAACAGGATGTACGGGCAAAGCTGGACCTGTCTGGGCGGCGGAGCGGAGCACCTCGCCGATGTCGAGGTGGTCGAGCGGACCCTGGACAGGGGCAACACCCGGATCGCCATCCACCGCTGCCGAACCTGCGGCCAGCTCTACCGCTGGGAGCATTACGAGCTGAACGACTGGTCCGGCGGCGGGAACTATAGCGACGAGACCGAAGTCTGGAAGGTGCTGGATTCGGACGAAGTGCACATCGTCCGCCGCGACCCGAACTACGCTCCCCGCAACGGCCGCGAACACCGCGCCGACCGGGGCTGGAGGCGCGACGGGCCCTAGGCCGCGCGACGGCATCGGCATTGAACGCCGAATCACAGGCCGGAGGAGATCGCGCGGCAGTCCTAAGTGACGCCGCGCCCTCCCCTTAGAACTTCACCTCCGCCGCGAACGTGAACGAGCGGCCGCGCGGATCGGCGACCCGCGGCTCCCAGGAGCTGCCGGCGCCTGTGTTGCTGTCGTAGGTGATCGCGAAGGGCGGATCCGTGTCGAACAGGTTCCTGACTCCGGCGGTGAGCCTGAGCCCGGGCGCGAAGCCGGTATAGCTGAGCGCCAGATTGTAGACGATATAATCGTCCACCCGCGGGTTATAATCGGGACGAGTCGCCGAGGCCGGCAGGGCGAAGTTCCTGTAGCCGTTCCGGAAAATCTGAGTGAACGTGACGTTCCACTCGTCGGTCCGGAAGCTGATGAAAGCGTTGTGCTTCCAGCGCAGGCCGAGGTCGCCGGTGAAGGTGAATATGCCGATCAGATCCGTATAGGGCAGATTGGGCAACAGCTTCTCGCGCTTGTCGAGCAGATAGGTTCCGTCGAGGCCGGCGCTGAGGAAGCCGCCGAAGGCATCCATCTCGCCGCGCAGCGCGACGTCGATCCCCTCGGTCCGCCGCGAACCGAAATTGCCCGTCCGCAGATCGACCGTCGTGATGATGCCGTTGGTGCGCCCGATCCGCTCGGGGAAAGCGGCGATATTCGCGAGCAGCTGCGGGATGGTGATCGTCCCGATCGTATTATCGACCGCGATGGACCAATAGTCGACCGAAAGGCTGAACCGGTTCAAGGGCCGGATGACCACGCCGACGCTATATTGCTCGGAGGTTTCGGGCTCCAGGCCCAAATTGCCTCCGCTCAGCGATTCGGGGGTGATCGGAGCGCACTGGGGTTGCGGACCCGTGGTGTTGCCCGTCGGGCACAAGGTCGGATCGACCAGGGTGTTGCCCGGATTGGGCGATACCGTAGTGCCGTTGAATATCTGATTGAACGTCGGGACGCGGAAACCGGTCCCGTAGGAGCCGCGGAACATCACTGGGTGCCACGGGCGGAAACGGAACGAGACCTTCGGATTGGTCGTGCTTCCGAAGCCGGAATAATCGTCGATCCGGCCGGCGACGATGATGTCGAGCTCGGGCAGGATCGGGAACAGGGCCTCGGCATAAGCGGCAAGCACGCGGCGGCTCTTCGGGGTCAGCGCGTTGATATTGTCGAACGCCACATTGAAGATGTCCGGCATGTTCGCGGCCGCGGCATCCGAGCCGTTGAACTCGTAGCTCTCGCGCCGATAGTCGAGGCCGGCGGCGAGCTGGACCTCGCCGCCCCAGATGCTGAACAGCGAGCCGGACACCGAGGCATCGAACTGGCGCACCTGATAGCGGCCGCCGTAGAGCACGGTGCCTTCGGCCGATACCGCCTCGAGCCCAGCGATCGCCGCCGCGGTCTGGCTGAGACTGAACGGATTGAGGATGCCCGCGTTGATCAGGCCGATAATGCCCGGGCCGGCGGCGCCCGGCGCGGTGGGCGCGCGCGGGTCGTAGGCGCCGATGTCGTTGCCGGGAGTGGCGGGATTGTTGGTGAGCTGCACGCCGCGATAATGATAGCCGGAGCCAAGCACCGAGGAGGATTCGCTCCTCGCGTAGGACGCGCCGGCGCGATATTCCCAATCCGCCCAGAGCGGGCCTTCGACGCCGAGCGCGGCGCGGAAGGTCTGGGTGTTGGTTTCATATTCGCGCGGCCCGCACGCGATGCAGCGCCAGCGGCCGGCGATCGGAAGCCCGAAACGCGCGTTGAGCGCCGCGACCTGCGCGACCCGGTTCGGGTTGCCCGGAACGTCGAACGCGGCGCGGATCGCGTTGAACACCTGATCATAGGTGGCCGCGGTCAGCGCGTTGCGGGGATAGGCCCAGGGCAAGGTCGTGGCGCTGGCGCTGTACTGATTGGCGGAGAAGCTCTTGGACGAATCCGCATCCGACCCCGTGACTTCGAGCGAGACCATATGATCGCCGCTGATCCGGACGACGCCGCGGCCGAAATAAGTGAGCGTCTGGATCGGCTGCTGGAGCACCGCCGCCCGGCCGGTATCCCATGAGCAGGCATATTGCGCCGTCGGCACCGCCCAAAGGACTTCGTCATAGGCCATGCCGCCGTCCATCGATTCGCAGCCGGCGCCCCCGGGCAGATCGAGGATGTTGATGCCGCCGGCGGCCCCGTTCGTCCCGTTGGGCAAGGTGAGCGTCAGGCCGGTGAGCAGCGTGCCGCCAGGCGTCTGGTTGACGTTCGCGCCGATGTTGAACGCCGTCGCGATCGGGGCGCCACGCGTGTCGATCGAGAGGCCGCGATTGGGCTGGTTGCCGTTGACGAAGTCGCGGTCCGAACCGCGCAGGATATGGTTCCAGCTGTAGGAGACCGCTCCCATGATGTTGAAGCCCTGCTCGTCGAGGTCGCCATAGCCGGCAATGGCCGAGAGCCGGTAGATGGGGGAATCGCCGCGCTCCGTGATGTCGGTGAAGCCCTGGATCCCGACCCCCTGATAGTCGGTGCGGGTGATGAAGTTGATCACGCCGCCGACCGCGTCGGTGCCGTAGATGGCCGAGGCGCCGTCCTTCAGCACTTCGATCCGTTCGATCGCGGCGAACGGGATCTGGTTGACGTCGACCGCGGAGCCGCTGAGGCCGTGCGCGGCGACCCGGCGATTGTTGAGCAGCACGAGCGTCGAGGCATTGCCCTGGCCGCGCAAATTGGCCGAAGAGAGGCCGTTGGTGCCGCGCTGGGCGCCGGAGACGACGTCGCCATTGGAGGCAAGATTGTCGGCTCCGCTGGCGTTCGAGGGCAGGAACATCAGCAATTGCTCGGGGCTGCTGATCGAGTTGCGCTGCATTTCCTGGTTGGTGATGATCTGCAGCGGAAGCGAGCTGTTGTTCGGATCCTGCCTGATCCGCGAGCCCGTCACCAGGATGTCGGCGTCGTCGTCATCGTCCGCCGTCGGCTCCACGCTCTGGAGAGGCGTTGCCGCGCCGGTCGCGGTCGGCGCCGGAGGCGTCGTCGTTTCCGGATCGGTGACCTGCGCGGACGCGGGAGCGGCCAATGTGCAGGCGAGCGCGGCGAAAGCGGTTCCCGAAATCAGGAGCGATTTGAACGATGTCGTATGAAGCATTTGGAATTCCCCCCGAAAGCCCAGCGCGCAACGTGACGGCAACGTGACAGCAAATGAAAGGCCTGTCACCCCCATCCGATTCGATCGGCGGCGGAGGGTTTTGCGCGATCATTCGGGCCGCGCGGCGGCGTCAGTTCTGCTCCGCGATCAGCACCAGAGCTGCGTCCATGGCGGCGGTGGCTCCGGCGCCGTCCGGGATGTCGTTCGCGTAAGCGGAGAAGAGGAGAGTGCGGCCGCTCCTGGCGGTCAAATAGCCGGAAAGCGCGGCGGTGGCGTTGAGCGTGCCGGTCTTGGCGAAAAGGCGGGATTCGAGCGCGGTGCCGCGGAAGCGGCGGCCGAGCGTACCGTCGACGCCGCCGATCGGGAGAGTCGCGCGCCAGGCGGCCGCCCAGGGCTGCGCCTCGATCCAGCGCAGGAAGGCGACGACGCCGCGCGGGGCGACTCGGTTGTAGGTCGACATGCCCGAGCCATCGGAAAAGTCGTAGTCCGAGCGGCGCAGGCCGGCCCGCTCCAGCATGGAGCGCACCACCGCCAGCCCGTCGGCGATCGAGCCGGTCCCGTCACGGCGGCCAAGGCGCCGGAGCATCAGCTCGGCGTACAGGTTCTGGCTGCCCTTGTTGATGAGCAGGAGGTCTTCGGCGAGCGGCGGCGGAACGAGACGCGCGAGCGCTTCCTGCCGCGGCGGACGGGCGGGCGGCGCGCCGCCCCGCCTCGCGGGATCGTCGGCGGGCGTGAGCGGGCGGTGGCGGGCCGCCACGGTGCCGGTGACTCGAACGCCGCGGGCCTCGAGCAGGGCCTTGAAGCGCCACGCCGCATAATGAGCCGGATCGTCGATGCCGAGGCGGAGCAGCTCCGGCTCGGCGCCCATCGCGATCGTGCCCGTCAGGCGCACGGCATTGCTGCCCGGAAGGCGGTCGAAGGCGAGGCTGGTGGCCCCCGCCGCGATCGTCACCGCACGATTTTCGACCGTGTAATAAGGCTGGAGATCGAGCCTTGGCGGCCGTCCGGGCGACGTCGGCGCGACGCGCAGGTGCAGCTCGTTGTCGTCGAGGCTGAGCGCGGAGACGGCGGTGCCGGAGCGCGTGGGGATGTTGTTCCAGCTCATCCCCGGGCTCCAGCGCTGATCGGGGTAGAGGCTGTCGTCGCCGACAATGTCGCGGACCAGGCGCGTCCTCGCGGCGACCGCGTCCGCGAGCGTCGCGAGGCAATTGGCGGCGCAGTCCGCCGCGCCGGAGAGGCGCGCGTCTCCATGACCCTCGAGGACCACATCCGGGACGCTCCCGCCCCCCATTTCCAGCCGGACCGCGGCGCCGCCATCCCTATCGGGCTCGCCGAGGCCGGGGATCGTCGCGAAGGCGGCCGCGGTGACGAACATCTTGGTGTTGGACGCGGGGATGAAGCGGGCGTCGGGCGCGATGGCGACGAGCTCGCGGCCGTCCAGGGTCGCGACGACGAGACCGAAGCGGGTGCCGGGGCCCGCCTCACGCAGCCGCGATTCGACGCGCTGCTGGAGCGACTGTCCCGGGGCGGCCTCCTGAGCGGCGGCGGCCGGCGGGACGAGCGCCAGGATCAGCACCGCCGCCCGGAGCGCCGTCATCGGCCGAGCCACGCCGGCACCTTGTCGGCCTGCATCAGCGCCTCGATGCTTTGCCTTTCCCGGACCAGCGCCCATTCGCCGCCGTTCACCAGCACCTCCGGAGGCAAGGGGCGGGAATTATAGGTGCTGGCCATGGTCGCGGCATAGGCGCCCGAGGTCCGGATGATCATCAGCTCGCCTCCCGCGACACGGTCGATGCTTCGCGCCACAGCGAAGGTATCGCCGGTTTCGCAGATCGGCCCGACGATGTCCGCGATCATCCGCTCGCCGGTCGGCAGGACCGCTTCGATCGCGTGCCAGGCATCGTAAAGGCTCGGCCGCATCAGATCGTTCATCGCCGCATCGAGGATCACGAAGGGATGATCGGGCCCGGGCTTCACCCGGATCACCCTGGTCAGGAGGACGCCCGCATTGCCGACGATGATCCGGCCCGGCTCGAAGATCAGCCTCACGCCCCAATCTCCCGCGACTCGGCCGACCATCGCGCCGTAATCCGATGCGGTCGGGGGCGGCGGCGCGGCCGGATCGTAGGCGACGCCGAGCCCGCCGCCGAGATCCGCGGTTCGAATCTCGTGCCCTTCGGCGCGCAGGCGGCCGATGAGCTCGCCGATCTTCCCGAACGCCGCTTCGAGCGGTTCGAGGCTGGTGAGCTGGCTGCCGATATGGACCGCGACTCCCCTGATTTCGAGGCCCGGCAAATCGCGCGCCCGCGCATAAGCCGGGAGCGCGTCCTCGATCATTATGCCGAACTTGTTGTGCGCGGCGCCGGTCGAGATTTTGGCGTGGGATCCCGCGGCGACATCGGGATTGACTCGAAAGCCGATCGGCGCGGTCCGCCCCATCGACAGCGCGACCTTGGACAGCATGTCGGCCTCGGCGACCGACTCCAGGTTGAATTGGCAGAGGCCCCCGCCCAAAGCGAGCGCCATCTCCGCTTCGGTCTTTCCGACCCCGGAAAAGACGATCTTCCCGGGCGCGATACCCGCCGCCCGGGCCCGCTCATATTCGCCGCCCGAAACGACGTCCGCTCCGAGCCCTTCCGCCGCAAGCGTCGCCAGCACCGCGGCATTGGGATTGGCCTTGACCGCATAAGCGATCAGGGGATCGCCAAGCGGCGCCAGCGCCGATCGCAAGGCGCGGGCCTGACGCTGCATGCCGGCCGTCGAATAGACATAGACCGGCGTGCCGGCTTCCCGCGCGATGCGCTCCAGCGGCACGTCCTCGCAAGCCATGGCCCCACCCTCGAGATGGAACGGGTCCATCAGGTCCGCCCGGTCCCGCGCACTCAATCCCGGATCCGGCCTGCCGGCCACATTTCGATTGGCGGCCGGATGCCCTGGACAGGGGCCGCCAGGTCGATCGCCTTTGGGGTCGGGAGAGGATGCATCGCCTCTCCAGCATAGGCTCGGCCGCAATCTCCGCAATGGTACTCGACCAAAAGCTCTCCCTTGTCCGCCTTGCATTCCAGCCGCTCGCGTTTATTCTAGAGCCTATGAACGCGCTGTCGCCCCTCGTGTCGGAATTCGAGACGGTCGAGCAGGCGCAGGCCTATCTGAGTTGGCTGGAGGCCAAAGTCGCCGCTTCCCGGGCGGACGGCCGGCCGAGCGTGGCGCATACAGAGGCGATGAAGCGCGTGCGGGCGATCATCAAGGCCAAACGCCGCTGAGCTTGCCCACCCTCGTCTGGCGGGCAGGCGCGCTCGACGATCTTGAAACGATCATCTCCTACATCGCGGACCGCAACGCTGCCGCTGCGGAACGTCTTCAACTGGCGATCGAGTCTTGCGCCGAGGGATTGCCGGAGCACCCTTTCCTCTATCGCCCAGGCCGAGTGGCAGGCACGCGAGAAGCGGTCGTGCACCCGAACTATATTCTCATCTACGGCGTGCGCGCGGATACGGTCGAGATCATCGCCGTCGTGCATTCGCGTCAGCAATATCCGTGAGCGTATATGGATCTTCCGAGAGCCAGGATTTGTCTCTTTCCGCGGTTCCCGCGACGCCGCCGCCCCAAGCAGGGCCCCATTCTCCCCGCCTCCCTTGTAAACCTCCTCTTTACGCCGCGGGGTGTAAACCCCTTGCCAAGGCCGCATTGCGTGCCTGGAGGATCGGCATGGCTTCAGTATCTGTGGAGAGCGCGGGCCGCGCCCGTTCGGGCGAAGCGCTCCTCGCCCGCGTCGCCGAGCACGGCACGGCGAGCCACGCTTATTTCGCCAGCGAATCGCTGGTGCGCGGGCCGGAAGCGACCCGCAACCTCGCCGACGCGATCCACTTCCTGTGCGCGCTGCACGGCCGCCACCCCGGCATCGTCGACCATGCCGCGAGGCGCGTCGTCGAGCCTGGGGCGCGCGCCTGGCTGAACATCGCCGCCGAGGCCATGGCCGCCGAGCGGGCCTCTCTCACCCGCCTTTCGGTCGCGGTCGGCGGCATCCCCTCGACGCCCGGCGGCGCCGGCTCCGAGACCGCGATTCTGGCGCAGCGGGCCGCGCTCGCCACCCTCGCATTGTCCGACCGGCGCGGCTGCGCGCTCGGCGCGGCCCTCGCCTTCGCCGCCGACTGGGCATCGATCCGCATCATCCTCGACGCCGCCGCCAAGAGACTCGGGGTCGACGCGCCCCCCTCCGCGCTCGCCGGACCCGAGACGCTGCAGGCGGTCGCCGACGAAGCGGGCGAGGACGCGGCGGCGCGGCGCGCCTTGCTGTTCGGCGCCGAGCAGCTCGCCCTCCAGCACCGGGGCCTGTGGGACCTGCTCGAGGCGCGGCAGCAGGCGCGGCGGGAGTATTGAGCGAAGCCGCCGCTACCGCATTGTCATCCCTGATTTGAGCAGGCCTCCCCTTCCCCTTCGCTGAAAGTCCGGCCAAGGTGCGGCATGGCTTTGAACATTGCCGATTATCTCGATGAGGTCAGTTTCAAATATCTGACCGGCCACGCGACGGAGCACAGCTATCGCCCGGCGCTGGAGGCCCTGTTTCGTTCGATCGATCCGGCGCTCACCGTCATCAACGAGCCCAAGAAATCCGAAGCGGGCATGCCAGACTTCCTGTTCCAGCGAAACGGCGTGCCGTTCGGCTGGGCCGAGGCGAAGGACATCGACAAGGACGTTATCAGGCTCAAGGGCTACTCGATCGAGCAGCGCAAGCGCTACGAGAAGGCCTATCCGAACCTGATCTACACCAACGGCGTCGACTTCGAGTTCATCCGCGAAGGCGAGCGCGTCCACTACGTCTCGATCGCCGATTTCTTGATGGGTCTGCAGCCCCGTCCCGAGCGGTTCGAGGAGTTCGAGCGACAGCTTCGCCTGTTTGCCGAGCAGAAGCCGATCAGCATACGCTCAGCCGCGAAGCTGGCAGAAATGATGGCGGCCAAGGCGGCGATCATCAAGGACGAGATCGGCATCGCGCTTGGCGAGGATCCTCAGTTCCGGTCCGGGCTCGGCGGCCAGTATAAAAGCTTCAAGGCAAATCTTTTGCCGGCGCTGGAGCCGGACGAGTTCGCCGACATCTATGCCGAGACGATCACCTACGGCATGTTCGCCGCCCGCTTTCACGACGATGATCTGAGCACGTTCAGCCGCCAGGAAGCGCTGGAGAAGCTACCGGCCTCCAATCCGTTCTTGAAGGGGCTGTTCGAGTACATCGCCGGTCCGCAACTGCCCAAGCGTCTCACCTACATCGTGGACGATCTGGTTCATCTGATGCGCGCCAGCGATCCTCACTCGCTGTTTCGCGATTTCGGCAAGTTCACCGCGCGCAACGATCCGTTCGTGCACTTCTACGAAGACTTTCTGGCTGCCTACAATCCGAAGAAGCGCAAGAGCCGGGGCGTCTGGTATACGCCCGAGCCGGTGGTCGATTTCATAGTCCGAGCGGTGGACGATGTGTTGAAGCACGAGTTCCACCTGCCCGATGGCTTGGCCGACACAAGCAAGGTCATCGTGGATTGGGACACCGGGCGCGACCATCCCAAAACTGGCAAGCCGATCACCGAAAGGCGCGAGGTCCATAAAGTTCAAATACTCGACCCGGCGACCGGCACCGGGACCTTTCTCGCCAAAGTGGTCCAGCTCATCTCGACACGGGTGAAGGCGAAGGCGCCGGGTAAATGGTCGAGCTATGTCGAGCAGGATTTGCTGCCGCGCCTTCACGGCTTCGAGCTGCTGATGGCGAGCTATGCCATGTGCCACATGAAGCTAGACATGATGCTCGACCAGACCGGCTACAAACCTAGCGCGAAGCCGCCTCGCCTCTCGGTTTGGCTAACCAATTCTCTGGAACCGGCCGACCGCGAGGTGCGCGACCTGTTCTTTCAGCCCCTTGCCGAGGAAGCGCGAGGCGCCAGCAAGGTGAAGCGTCAGACGCCGGTTATGTGCGTGATCGGAAACCCGCCTTATTCGGGCGAGAGCGCCAACAAGGGCGCTCACATTATGGATTTGATGGAAGCCTACAAGAAAGAGCCGGGCGGAAAGCAGCGGCTCAAGGAACGCAACCCCAAGTGGATCAACGACGATTACGTCAAGTTCATCCGCATGTCCGAAGACCTGATCGCCAGTAACTCGTCAGGCGGTGTCCTCGGCTTCATCACCAATCACAGCTATCTCGACAATCCGACTTTTCGTGGAATGCGCTGGCACCTGCTCGAGACCTTCGACAAGATCTGGGTGATTGATCTGCACGGCAACTCGAAGAAGAAGGAAACTGCTCCCGACGGTTCTGCTGACGTCAATGTGTTTGATATCATGCAGGGGGTCGCCCTGATTATCGCGGTTCGCACCGGCGGGGGCACTGCTGATCTTGCGGAGGTTTGGCACGGCGACCTTTGGGGAAGTCGTAAAATCAAGAACCAAGCTCTGTGGGCGAACAAGCGAAGGAAGCTGGCTGCGACAGAGCTACCTAGAAAACCGCCGAGCTACCCGCTGGTGCCTCGTGATTATGAGCTCGAGGAGTCCTACCAAGAGGGGTTTTCTCTCGTCGAGCTGATGCCCAGGAATCAAATTGGGTTCCAATCTCATCGCGATAATTTCGCCGTCGCGTTCGAACGGCAGGAAATCGAGAAGCGCTTGGCCCACTTGAGGAACCCAAGCCTTTCGGAAAATGACCTCGCCGAAGAGTACGATTTTCAACTCAGCCCGCACTGGGACCTCGCTGGTTACCGTCGTGATCCAACCCGGAAGAATGAAGTCGCATCCCGATTATCGGAGTGCGATTATCGGCCTCTCGATCGTAGATGGTGCTTGTTGGATGAAATGGCCATGGATCGTCCACGATGGCCATTGATGCGCGCGTCAGCGACGGGGCAGTCATTCGCACTAAACGTCGTTCGACAAACAAAAATGAGCCAGTGGCGGCATGCGGTGGTCTCAGAATTTCCCGCTCCCGCTGTTTTCGTGGAGATCAAGGACGGATCAAATTTCGTCCCGTTGTATGCCATTGAGCAGATCGATGGCTCCGTTCGCTTGAATTTTGATGCGAAGCTCTACGCCGCCATTTGCAAGGCAGCCGGTATTGATCCTGCCAACCATGCCGGCCCGGAACATGATTTCCGCAGCCCCACTGGCGATGCCCGGCCGAGCGAGGTCAAGGTTTTCGACTATATCTACGGCGTGCTGCATTCACCCACCTATCGTGAGAAGTTCGCCGAGTTCCTCAAGATCGATTTCCCACGCATCCCCTATCCTCCCTCGCCGGAAGTCTTCGGCCACCTCAGCGAGAAGGGCGAGCAACTCCGGCGTCTGCATCTGATGGAGGAAGCCGCGATTGGCGAGGCTCCCTACACCTACCTCGGCGATGGCGATGATGTGGTTGCGGCAGGCTATCCCAAATTCGAGGATGGTAAGGTCTACGTCAACAAGGACCAGCACTTTGCGGACGTGCCGGCGGTCACCTGGACCTTCCACATCGGCGGGTATCAGCCCGCGCAGAAATGGCTCAAGGACCGCCGCGGCCGCTCGCTCTCGTGGGATGACATCGGCCACTATCAGAAGATCGTCAAAATCCTCGTCGAAACCGACCGGATCATGAAAGAGATTGAGTTGCCGCTGGCCGGAACAGAATGATACGCAAGCGCCGCTATGTGATCGACGGGCGCGGATGGCTCATCGTCTCACGCGCGGCGGAATTGCTCGGAACGAATGCACAGAGCGTGCGCAAGCTGATGGGGGAAGGCGCGCTGGAATGGCGTCAGACCCGCGCTAATTCGCGAACCTTCGTCGTGGACGAGGCGGGAGTCGTGGCGCTGAAAAAGAATCGTCCGCCGGTGAAGCTAAAACGATCCCCCGATCCGCTCGCTCGCCCGCCCAATCCCGTGCCCGAGCGACGGGCCAGGGGTGGCTTGTCGGAGGCCCACCATCTCCGTCTCACCCTGCCGCATGACGATGAGGCCGGAGACAAGCGCAAGAAACGATAAGCAATCCCGCTACCACCCAACCAAACTTGCACCCCTCCCCCTCCGCTCTTATGCCCGCCCGATGCGTTTCGAAGGCACTCCCAATTATGTCGCGACCGACGACCTGAAGGTGGCGGTCAACGCCGCGGTCACGCTGCGGCGGCCCCTGCTCGTCAAGGGCGAGCCCGGCACCGGCAAGACCATCCTGGCCCACGAAATCGCCGAGGCGATCGGCGCGCCCTTGATCGAATGGCATGTCAAATCGACCACCAAGGCGCACCAGGGCCTCTACGAATATGACGCGGTCGCCCGCCTTCGCGACGGCCAATTGGGCGACGAGCGCGTCCACGACATTTCCAATTACATCCGCAGGGGCAAATTGTGGGAGGCGTTCACCTCGCCGCAATTGCCCGTTTTGCTGATCGACGAGATCGACAAGGCCGACATCGAATTCCCGAACGACCTCCTCCAGGAGCTCGACCGGATGGAGTTCCACGTCTACGAGACCAAGGAGACGATCCGGGCGGCCGAACGGCCGATCGTGGTCATCACCTCGAACAACGAGAAGGAGCTGCCCGACGCCTTCCTGCGCCGCTGCTTCTTCCATTATATCAAATTCCCCGACCGCGAGACGATGCAGGCGATCATCGACGTCCACTTCCCCGGCATCCAGAAGCTGCTGGTCGCCAAGGCGATGGACATTTTCTACCAGGTCCGCGACGTCCCCGGCCTCAAGAAGAAGCCGAGCACCAGCGAGCTGATCGACTGGCTGAAGCTGCTGCTCCACGAGGACATGCCGCTCGAGGTCCTGCAATCCAAGGATTCTTCGAAGGCCATCCCCCCGCTCCACGGCGCGCTCCTCAAGAACGAGCAGGACGTGATGCTGTTCGAGCGGCTGGCGTTCATAAGCCGGCGGCAGGGCGCCTAGCGCATCGCCTCGTCGCGATAGGCGAGTTCGAAATTGCCCCAGCGGCGGCCGCCGACCCAGAGCGGCACGAACACGTTCTTTACCGGCAGATAGCGGCCCTGGCCCAATTCCATGCCGTAGGTGGCGAGCATCGCATCCTTCTCGGACGCGATCGCGCGCCGCGTGATGTCGTCGATGAAGTTGCGGCGGTTGCGGCAATATTCGGCATTCCATTCGGGGTCGGCGCTTTGCGGCTGCGAGCGCGCTGAAATGTGGGTCGGCAGATAGCCGTTGATGTCGGTGAGCGCCGCCGCGATGAGCCGCGTCTCCTCGGCCATGATTCGGTCCAGCACCGGCCGGACATGAGCGTCGGCGAAATCGCAGAAGCGGGTCTCGTACTGGACCGGGTTGGTGCCGGGCATCGGCACGTAATCGGTGTCGAACACCGCCTCCTCGTCGATCTCGCCTCGGGCGACGCCGTCCTCGATGATCGCCTCCAGCTCGCGGGCGGTCTTCTGGGCGAACTCGATGAACGGCGTGTCGTCGATCCTGACGCCCGAAGAGGCGAGCCGGTCGAGCATCTCGTTGGAGAGCAATTCGAGCTTGGTCAGGCGGTCATGGGTTTCCTTGAGCTGGCCGCCATTGTCGCGCGCGTCGGCGGCGAAGGAGGAAAGCCCGCTCTTCACGCTGTCGACGCTGGCCTGGATGAGGCTGGTCGACTGGGCGATGCCGTCGGTCTGGCGGTCGACCAAAGCGACGATGTCGGCGACGTCGCGGACGGTGTCGTTGATCCGGGTGAAGCTGCCTTGCGCGACCCGGCTCTTCTCGACCCCGGACTTGATCTCGGTGGTGACCGCCTCGGCCTCGCGGGTCAGCGACGCGATCGTCCCGGCGATCTCGCCGGTCGCGGCGCGGGTGTCGTGGGCGAGCTTCTTAACCTCGGCGGCGACGACGGCGAAGCTGCGCCCAGCCTCGCCCGCGCGCGCCGCCTCGATGGTGGCATTGAGGGCGAGCATATTGGTCTTGCTGGCGATCGTCTCGATCGAGGAGGAGACGCGCTGCACCCGGGTCATCGCCTCGGTGAAGCCGGCCATGCGGTCGCCGAGCTGGACGACGAGGTCGGTCAGGCCCGAAAAGACCCGGATCGTGTCCTCGATCGCGGCGCGGCCCTGATCGAGCTTGCCGCGCGCCTGCTCGGCGAGGACGCGGGCTTCGTCGGTGGAATCGGAGACGCGGGCCTGGTCGGCCATGAGGCGGGTGGTGACCTCCTCGAGAGAATCGAGCATCCTCAGGTTGGCGGAGATGCGCTCGTTGACGCCCGCGACATAGCCGGCGACGTCGCTGCACTCGATCGCCAGCGACCCGCAATTGCGCGCCACCTGGTTGATCGCCTCGCCGTCGGTCCTCTCGCTCGCGCTGCTCGCCACCGTCCACGCACCCCTGAATTCTTTGTTGTCGCGCAAGGGCTAGGGGCTATTGGTTGAAAGGACGTTAACCACGAGACAGTGGGACCCGCCCCAACCGTCATTCCGGCGCAGGCCGGGATCTCGGGTCGTCAAGTCGCGGCGGGTCTCCAGGGGATCCCGGCCTTCGCCGGGATGACGGAAGGCGCGTAATCGCCTACACCCCCTCCCCATGTTCTTCTCCTTCGTCGACGAGCTGCGCGCCGCGGGGATTCCCGCCTCGATGAAGGAGCATTTGACCCTCTTGGAAGCGCTCGACGCCGACATCATCGGCGCCAGCCCGGAAGATTTCTATTTCCTCGCCCGCGCCACGTTCGTGAAGGACGAGGGGCTGCTCGACCGGTTCGACCAGGTGTTCGGCAAGGTCTTCAAGGGGCTGGAGGCCAGCTACGGCGCCGAGACGGTCCCGCTGCCCGAGGAATGGCTGAAAAAGGTCGCCGAGCTCTACCTCACGCCCGAGCAGATGGCCGAGTTCAAAGCGCTGGGCTCGTGGGAAGAGATCATGGAGACGCTGAAGCAGCGGCTCGCCGAGCAGCGGGGGCGCCACGAGGGCGGCAGCAAATGGATCGGCACCGGCGGAACCTCGCCTTTCGGGAATTCGGGCTACAATCCCGAGGGGGTCAGGATCGGCGGCGAGGGCGGCCAGGGCCGCGCCATCAAGGTCTGGGACAAGCGCGAGTTCCGCAATCTCGACAACAAGGTCGAATTGGGCACGCGCAACATCAAGGTCGCTCTCCGGCGACTGCGCCGCTTCGCCCGCGAGGGCGCCGCCGAGGAGCTCGACCTCGACGCCACGATCGACGGCACCGCGCGCAAGGGCTGGCTCGACATCGCGATGCGGCCCGAGCGGCACAATGCGGTGAAGCTGCTTCTCTTCCTCGACATCGGCGGCTCGATGGACCCGCATATCAAGCTGACCGAGGAATTGTTCTCGGCGGCGACGTCGGAATTCAAGAACCTCGAATTCTTCTACTTCCACAACTGCCCCTACGAGACGGTGTGGAAGGACAATCGACGGCGGACGAGCGAGCGCACGCCGACCTGGGACGTGCTCCACAAATACGGCCACGACTATAAATTGGTATTGGTCGGCGACGCCTCGATGAGCCCCTATGAGATCACCCATCAAGGCGGCTCGGTCGAACATTATAACGAGGAGGCCGGCGCGACCTGGCTGCATCGCCTGACCACCACCTATCCGGCCGCCGTGTGGCTCAACCCCGTGCCCGAGCAATATTGGAACTACACCAGCTCGATCCAGGTCACCCGCACGTTGATGCAGGACCGCATGTACCCGCTGACGCTGGAGGGGCTGGACGATGCGATGCGGACGCTGAGCCGGAGGAGTGGCTTGTAAGTGCCTGGGTCGCGTCAAGTTGTCTTCGGTAGGGTGCTGTGGTTTATTGTTGGAGGCCCCAATTAAGAGAGTAAGATTGCGCTTGCGACAAAGAACAAAGTAGCGCATTCTGCTATGTCGTCACTTTAGGTATCCGCAAAAGTCAACCACTCGCTCGACGTAAACGTGAGCGGTGACGGAGCAAGCGAGTCTAGTCTTTGCGGCCATGTGCGCGGAAATGCGCGCGAAAATGGGGGAGGCAGAGATGGCCAAGACACCTAAGCAACCGGCCGGCGGCGGCGGCGCGGCCACGACCGCGCTCGATCGGCTGGTTTCGCTCACGCGGGACAAGGACTATGTCCCGACTGCCGCGGATCTCGACGAGACGGGCGCGGTGCGCAACGTCGGCCCCACCGAAGATTATCTGAGGCAGTTCGGTTACCTGCAGTCGGAGAACCTGCAGCATTTCGGGCCGGCGGCGCTGAGCATGGCGACGGCGCTTCCCGAGGCCAGCGGCGAGGACGACGAGACGCTGCGCGGAGGGCTGCGCCGCTTCCAGGCGTTCAACAACCTGCCGGTCACCGGCGAGCTCGACGAAGCGACGCTAAGAAAAATGTCGCTGCCGCGCTGCGGCTTCCCCGATGTGACGGCCGCAGCGCTTTCCTCCCCCGATCCCGCCGCCGCGCCGGACGTTGCCGAGTTCGTCGCGCAGGGAAGCAGGTGGAACAATAATGCGCTCACCTACGGCTTCCAGAATTTCACCGCGGACCTGACCCAGGCGCAGACTCGCGCCGCGATCCAGCAGGCCTTCAACCTGTGGGCGGCGGTGACTCCGCTCACGTTCACCGAGGTGCCCGTCGCCTCGACACCCGACATCGTGATCCGCTTCGTTTCGGGAAATCATGGCGACGGCAACAATTTCGACGGCCCCGGCGGCGTTCTCGCCCATGCTTATTATCCGCCCCCGGGCGGCGGCCCGCTGGCCGGCGACTCCCATTTCGACGACTCCGAGACCTGGAGCGTTAACCTCCCGCCGACCGGGACCGACCTCGTCAGCGTCGCCGCCCACGAGTTCGGCCACGCGCTGGGCCTCGCCCATTCGAACGTCGCCGGCGCTCTGATGGCCCCTTTCTATACCGGCGCCCACCGCCAGCTCGAGGCGGACGACATTGCCGGAATTCAGTCCATCTACGGGGCCCAGAGCACCTGGGCGTCGCTCGGCGGCGTAATCACCAGCCGGATCGCGGTCGGCCGCAATGCCGACGGTCGGCTTGAGGTGTTCGCCCGCGGCACCGACAATGCGCTCTGGCACATCTGGCAGACCGCCCCGAACAACGGCTGGAGCGCCTGGGCCTCATTGGGCGGAGTGATCACCTCGAATCCCACGGTGATCAGCAACGCCGACGGCCGACTTCAGGTTTTCGCCCGAGGCACCGACAATGCGGTGTGGCACCGCCGGCAGGCCGCGGCCGGCGGCGGCTGGGCGAACTGGGCCTCGCTCGGCGGCGGAATGATCGGCAACATCGCGGCCGCCCGCAACGCCGACGGCCGGCTCCAGCTCTTCATCCGCGGGCTCGACAGCGCCCTTTGGCACATCCGGCAGACCACGGCCGGCGGCGCCTGGTCGGCCTGGGCCTCGCTCGGCGGCGGGATGACCGCCGATCCGGTGGCGATCAGCAATTCCAACGGCCGCCTGCACGTGTTCGTGCGCGGCACCGACAATGCGGTCTGGCACCGCAGGCAGACCGCGGCGGGGGGCACCAGCTGGACGAGCTGGGCCTCGCTCGGCGGCGCCATCATCGGCAACTTCTCGGCCGGCCGCAACGCCGACGGGCGGCTGGAGCTCTTCGTCCGCGGCACCGACCATGCGCTTTGGCACATCTGGCAGACCGCGGCGGGCGGCGCCTGGTCGGGCTGGGCCTCGCTCGGCGGCGGAATGACCGCCGACCCGACGGTGGTCAACAATCAGGACGGCCGGCTCGAAGCGTTCATCCGCGGCAACGACAATGCGGTCTGGCATATCTGGCAGACCGCGGCCGGCGGCGGCTGGGCCGCCTGGGCGTCGCTCGGCGGCGGAATCATCGGCCGAGTCGCCCCCGCCCAAAATGCCGACGGGCGGCTCGAGATATTCGTCCAGGGCAACGACAATGCGGTCTGGCATCGGTGGCAGACCGCGCCTAACAACGGCTGGTCCTGATCGGGAGTAAGCGAGCGATTTCGAATGACACGATCAAGCCGGCCGAACTCGCCCACTTACAGCAGGCGGTGCTTGTCAGCGTGCTGGAGGGGAGGCCGCTCGAGCCCGGGGGCGCGGCGGTTCGCCTTCCCGATCTTCAATTCGCCCGCAAGGGCGAGGCGATCGCTCTGTCGCCCGAGAATCTGGCCCCGGGACTGGACGTGCACGCTTTGCCGCGGCCGGTCGCGCTGACTGCGCCCGAAGACGCGCGCGAGGCTGAAGGCGAATCCGGAAAGGGCGCGGCGACGGCGGGCGGTTATCTCGCATTCAAGGTGCCGCTCGTCGAAGGCGATCGGCTCTCTCTGGGGCTCGAGGTCCGTGCCTTCCCGCCGGGCGGCGACCGGTCCGTGCCGATCAGCGCCTTGACGCTCCATTTCTTCCGCCAGGACGACGCCTGGCGGCTCGACGCGCCGCCGGCAGCCCTATCCAGCTGAGGCCGCCGGCCGCGGGTATCGCCGGTGCGAGTCTGGAATGCAGGCCTCGAACCGTGCCAAATGCGGTCGATGTCTGGTCCCGTTGACGAAAGCTCAGGCCGAAGGCTGAGGGCCGGTGCGAGGGGGGCCGCCGCCGTTCTCGCCGCAGCGCTTGCGGTCGCCGTTCCGGGCGGGGGGGCATTCGCCCAGATTACCCCCGAAGCGCGCACTGCCTGGGGGTTCGAGGGCAGCGATCTTGCGCCCGATCCGGCGGTGCGGTTCGGAGTGCTGGCCAACGGCATGCGCTATGCGATCCTGGGCAACGCCGTGCCGCCCGGCGCGGTGGCCATCCGGATGGTCGTCGCGGCGGGCGCCACGGCCGGCGGGCCGGGCGAAGCGCATTATCTCGAACATGTCGCCTTCATGGGCTCGCGCCGGGTGCCCGAGGGCGCGCGGACCCGGCTGACCCGGCGCGAGCGGCTGACCGCCGGCCGCGACTTCAACGCCCATACCGGCGACACCGACACGATCTATCGGGTCGACCTGCCGCGACCCGATCCGGCGCAGCTCGACCGGACGATCATGCTGATGCGCGAAATTGCGAGCGAGCTCAGCCTGACGCCGGAAACAGTCGAGCGGGCAAGGAATGCGCTGATCGAAGAGGCGCGCCAGCGCTCCGGACCCGAGGACGGACGCGAGCGTGACCAGATCGCCTTTTTCCTGCCCGGCACCGCCATCGCGCGCGCTTCGTTGACCGGGAGCGAGGCCGATGTCGCCGCGATACGGGCGGACGGGCTGCGCCGGCTTTACGAGCTTTATTATACGCCCGGGCGGACCATCCTGATCGTGGTCGGCGACGCCGATCCGGCCCGGGTCGAGAGTCGCATCCGGGCGCATTTCGGCGACTGGCGCGGCCGCGCTCCCGTCGCGGAGCCGCCGCCCGCCCCGATCGATCCGGCCCGCGCCACCGCATTTCGGCTATTCCACGCGCCGTCGGCATCGACCTGGGTCACGATCGCGTCCGTCACGGCGCTCGACGCACGGCGCGACGGCGCCGCACAGCGTGACCGCGGCTTCCTCGAATCGCTGGGCGCGGACATGCTGGCGGCGCGAATCCTCGGCTATCGCGGCGCCGACCGGCCGTTCATGGACGCGGACGCGCAGGTCCAGGATTATTATCGCACGGCGCGGATCGTGAGCCTGAGCGTGCGCTCGATCGACCGGGACTGGCAAATGGCGCTGGAGGTTGCGGAGCAGGCGCTGCGGAGCGTCCTCGTTCACGGTTTCAGCCAGGCCGAGCTGGACATCGCGCTCAGCCGCGAGGCGGAGCGGCTGAACGGGATCGCCGCGCCACAAGCGAGCGCCGATCTGGCGAACCGGATGGCCGCGATGGCCGGCGCCGGAATCATCGTCACCGCCCCCGGAAGGCCGGCCGACAGCGCCGCCTATCTGGCCCGAATTCGGCTCGACCAGGTGAACGCCGCCTTCCGCGCCGCCTGGGCCGCGCCGGGGCGGCTCGTTCATGTCGCCCACGGCCGCGCGATCGACGGCGGCGAGTCGCGGCTCGCCGAGGCGTGGGCGGCCAGCCGGCGGCGTCCAGTCGCGGCCCGGTAGCCGGAAGCGCTAGCTCGCCCCAGCTTCTCGCTGGTTGCCGAGGAGGCAGGTTGCAAAGGCCACCGCGGTCCCCAGGCAAAGCTGGTAGGGGAAGGCCAGCGACTTCCACGCCGCGGGCAGGCCCAGCACGTCCACCACATAGCTTTGCTGGAGCGCGATTGCGACGAAACCGGTTACGAGCGCCGCCATGACGGAGGCGGACGAGCCGCGGCTGGTGAACAAGACGGTGAAATAGACGCCGAGCAGCCCGGAATATGCGAAGGTCATGACCGACAAAGCGAAGCTGAGGAGCGGCGCTTCGGTATAACGCTGCCAGTAGAAGCAGAGGATCGACATGGCGAGCAGGGCGAGCGCGAGCAGGACCATGCCGATACGCCCCGCTCGCACGAAATGCGCCTCGGGCATCGCGCGCCGCCGCTCGATCCAGGGCCTGTAGAAATCCTGGATAAGCACCGAGGTCATGGAGATGAGCCCGGAATTGACGGCGGCCGCCGCAAGCACGCCGACGGCGATGAAGCCGCGCACGCCGGGCGGGATCTGGGTCAGGATATAATGCATGAAGACGGTGATCTTCTCGCCGCGAAACTCCCCCGCCGCGCCGGCGCCGGCGCCGCCGCCCATCAGATCGGGGCGGTCGTAGAAGACGTAGAGGAGCGAGCCGATCGCGAGGAAGAGGAAGACGACCGGGATCGAGGCCAGCACCGACGCGTAGAGCGCCCGGCTTCCCTCGCGGGAATCGCGGCAGGCGAGGAAGCGCTGGGTGATGTCCTGATCGAGCCCCATGCTGGCGAAGAAGAGCAAGGTGATGCCGGTGACGGTCGCCAGCAGCGAGAATGGCGCGGCAGGATCGAGCGAAAGGTCGATCAGCCTGAGCTTGTTGCCGCCGTCGGGGGTGGTCATGAGGCCGCGGACGATGTCGCCCGTCGGGGCGGGAATGCTGCTCCACAGGAACCAGAGCACCGCGAGCGCGGCCCCGACGTAGAGCACCACCTGAACGAGGTCGCTCCAGATCACCGATCTCAGCCCGCCGGTGAAGGTGAAGGCAAGGCCGAAGACGACCAGCACGGCCGACGCCATCAGCACGCTTTGAGGCTCGATGTCGGCAAAGACGATCATCGAGACGGCGATGGCGGCGAGATAGAGCCGGGCGCCGCTCGCGAAGATTCGGCCGATCAGATACATGCCGCCGGCCGCGCGCATCGCCCGCGCGTCGAAGCGGTTGCCGAGCAGCTCGTAGACCGTCGTCACCCGCTCGGCGTAGAAGCGGGGAATGAGAAACTTCGCCACCAGGAAGGCGGCGATGAGCGGCCCGAGATAGGAGGTCAGATAAGTATAATCGCCGCGATAGCCGTAATCGGGCGCGCCGAGAAAGGTCGCCGCCGACTGGGTGGTCGAAAGCACGGAGACGGCCACCAGCCAGATCGGGACGCGGTGCCCGGCGAGGAAATAGTCGGACGCGTCGCGCTGCCGGCGGGTCGAGAGGATGCCGGCGAGCGCCAGCAGGACGACGTAAGCGCCCACGATAGACCAATCGAGCGGCGTGAACTGCGCCGTCACCGCTTTGCCCCAGCGAGCAGCCGTCTCAGTAGCGCAGATAAGGTCGCCGCTCGTCCTCCCATGCCTGCTCGTCCGGCGCGGTCAGCGCCTCGAGATCGCCCGGCGCAGCGGCCGCATCGTCAACCCATTCGCGGAGCAGCGGCGAGCCGTTGATGACGTCGATGGCAAGCCTGCCCTCCTCATATTCGTAGGGGAAATCGCGCCACAGGCCGTAGTCTGGACAGAGGCGGCGGATGGCTTTGAAGGCCAGCGCCTGGAGACGCCAGGGCCTGAACCGCTGGTGGTCGTAGAATCCGCCCTCGGGATGGATATGGACGCCGTGGCAGAGCTTGCCGGCATGCTTGTGAAAGGTCGGCTCGAACGAAATCTGGCGCAGGGAGCAGCCCGACAGCCACTCCGGCGCCAGGGTCCGCATTTCGGCGATCACGGCCCGGGCGTCGATGTCGGGCGCGCCGAACAGCTCGAGCGGGCGGGTGGTCCCCCTCCCCTCCGACAAAGTCGTGCCCTCGAGCATCACCGTGCCCGCATAAGCGCGCGCCATGGCGAGGTTGGGCGCGTTGGGGCTCGGATTGATCCAGATCCGCTCGCCTAGCGGCCAGCCGTAGCCGGGCGCCTCGTCGGGCCGCCAGCCCTCCATTTCGATCACGCGATAATCCGCGTCGAGCTTGAACCTGTCGATGAACCATGAGCCGAGCTCGCCCAATGTCAGCCCGTGCCGCATCGGCAGCGGGCCGGCGCCGACGAAGCTCTCCCAGCCAGGGCGGAGCGTCAGCCCTTCGATCGGCCGTCCGGCCGGATTGGGGCGGTCCAGCACCCAGACATGCTTGCCGTGCTTCGCCGCGGCTTCGAGCACGTAGAGCAGGGTCGTGATGAAGGTGTAGATCCGGCAGCCCAAGTCCTGGAGATCGACCAGGATCGTATCGAACGTCCCCATCGACTGACCGGTCGGGCGGCGCACCTCGCCATAAAGGCTGAACACCGGAATGCCGTGGACCGGATCGGTATAATCCGGCGATTCGATCATATTGTCCTGCTTGTCGCCGCGCAGGCCGTGCTGGGGACCGAAAGCGGCGGTGACGTTGACGCCGCGGGCGGCGAGCGCGTCGAGCGAATGGGTGAGATCTTCGGTCACCGAGGCCGGATGGGCGAGCAGGGCGACGCGCTTGCCCTCAAGCGGCTTGCGCAAAGCGGGATCGGCGATGAGGCGGTCGATGCCGAACTTCATGTGTCGGGTGCTGACGGGAGATCGAGAGCAAGGCAAGCCGGATGATGGAAATCGGGCACGTCGCCGGGATGGTTGAGCGCCCAGTAGGAGATGTGTCCGCCTGCTTCCTCGATCACCGCGCAAGGCCCAAGCCGGTAGGGTTCCTGGTCAAGCGCGAGCGACAGCGTGGCGGTCAGCTCCAGCTTCTCCTCGCCCCCCGCAATGGCGATCTCCGGCGGCGCGATCAGCGCTGCGTCGACCATCCCCTCCCGCCGCGCCTCGAAGTCGTACGCGGCCCATTGCGAGGAGGGTGAGAAGTTGAGCTCGCGATAGCCCGGCGCTTCGACCGGTGCGAGGAAGGCTTCGAAGCAGGTCGTCCGCCACAGATTGTTGGCGCGGCCCGGCGGCGACGGCGCAGGAAGGATCAAGTTTCCTATACCGCCGAGCAGGGTGACGCGGAATTGCAGCGTGACCTGCGACAGCCGCCGGACCTCCACGTCGATCGCCTCGATCGCGAGGCTTTCATAGCCTGGGCGGCTCCAGAGTCGGTGCTTCATCCCGCCTCCCCTACGTCATTCCCGCGAAAGCGGGATCTCTCTTTCTTTGAGACAGCCCGAAGAAAAACGAGATTCCAGCTTCCGCTGGAATGACGGTGGGTGACGAGGTGGCCGCGTGTCATTAAGCACGCGCCATGACCGAATATCGCTCCGACCTCCTGCGCCAGCTCGACGAGCGCGGCTACATCCACCAGGTCACCGACCCCCAGGGCCTGGACGCGCTCGCCCAAGAGCAGGTGATCCCCGGCTATATCGGCTTCGACGCCACCGCGCCGTCGCTCCATGTCGGCAGCCTCGTCCCGATCATGATGCTGCGGCGTCTGCAGCAGGCGGGGCACAAGCCGATCGTGCTGATGGGCGGCGGCACCACCAAGATCGGCGACCCTTCCGGCAAGGACGAGAGCCGGCAGCTGCTGACCCACGATCAAATCGGCGGCAACATCGCCTCGATCCGGCGCGTGTTCGAGCGGTTCCTGACCTTCGGAGACGGGCCTGCGGACGCGATCATGGCCGACAATGCCGACTGGCTCGACGCGCTCGATTATATCCCCTTCCTGCGCGAGGTCGGCCCGCATTTCACGATCAACCGGATGCTGACCTTCGACAGCGTCAGGCTGCGCCTCGACCGCGAGCAGCCGCTGACCTTTCTCGAATTCAACTACATGATTCTCCAGGCCTACGATTTTCTCGAGCTGTCGCGGCGCGCGGCCTGCCGGCTCCAGCTCGGCGGCTCCGATCAATGGGGCAATATCGTCAACGGCATGGAGCTCGGCCGGCGGATCGACGGCACCCAGCTTTACGGCCTGACCACGCCGCTCATCACCACCGCCGACGGCGGCAAGATGGGCAAGACCGAGAAAGGCGCAATCTGGCTCAACGCCGATTTGCGCTCGCCCTACGATTACTGGCAGTTCTGGCGCAACACCCAGGACGCCGACGTCGGCAGGTTCCTGCGTCTGTTCACCGACGTCCCGCTGGACGAGATCGCGCGGCTGGAGGCGCTCGGCGGCGCCGAGATCAACGAGGCGAAAAAGGCCTTGGCCGACGCCGCGACCGTGATGCTCCATGGCGAGGAAGTCGCGGGTGCCGCCGCGCACACCGCCCGCAAGACGTTCGAGGAAGGCACGTCCGGCCACGCGCTTCCGACGCTGCAGGTGGCGGGCGAAATCGGCTTGGTCGATGCGCTGATCGGCCTCGGGCTCTGCGCGTCCAAGAACGAGGCGCGCCGGCTGATCGCCCAGGGCGGCGCCCGGATCGACGGCAAGGTCGCTGGCGATGACATTTCGATTTCGGTGACTGGCGACGTCCGCGTCTCCGCCGGCAGGAAGAAGCATGGGGTTCTGACGGCCTGATCGCCAATGTCTGAATTCGCCCTCAATTGGTCCGCAATCTTCGCTCGACACCTGCTTGACTTGCTGTAATCTTGGCTTTTCTTGGGGGGGAGTCCTACATGGGCACGGAGGAGACCGGGACGGCCACGCCGGATGGTGCGCGTACGCGCAAATCGCGCAAAACCGGACGCTCGGGCGGGGAGACGATCTTCCTCGTCTGCATGATCGTCGGCACGCTCGTCGCCGCAATCGGATTCGTGATCGCCACGATCGTCTGGAATCTCCCCTTCCCCTCGACCTTCGTCGCGATCCTCATGGGGCTATGCGTCGCCACCCTCGCCTACACATTCCTGGGCGGAGTGGACGGCGCCGTGTTCAGGCTCGGCGGCATCCAGCTGGCGGGGTCGGTCGCGGTCATCGCGGCGATCATCTACCTGGTGAAAGGCCCGATGGCCGCGGACATGAACGATGCACGCGCGATCCAGAAAGGCCAGAACGCCATCAGCCTTATCGAACAGGAAGAGACGAAAACCGCTGCGGAACGGCAATTGAGGCGACAAGCCGAGCGGCGCCTTCAGGACCTGCAAGGAGAGTCGGGAGAGACTCAAGCCACCACCGTGAGCGGCATCGTGGCGCGAATTCATGCAGCCACCGCCCGCAGCTCGCTCGGCCGCGGAGTGCTCAATCTCTTCACGCGCGGCCTCGGTCCGTTCAACCCGACTCTGGAAACGATGCCACTTGCCGTCCGCTTCAATGACACGGTACGGCCCGGATCCTACCGATATTGCCACAGCCGGCGCGGCGATGATTTCGACGGACGTCCGGTCCGCTTCGAGGTCGTCAACAGGGAAGCAGGGACGACCACCCAGATTACGCTCGAGCCGGGCGACGATTTCGGTCAGGCCCTCTGCACGGCGGGCATGACGTTCGAAATCGCACTGGGCTGCGACGCGGTCCAGGCCCTGCTTCCGGGAGCCACGACAGCTTGCGACGCGCGACAGAGATTTGCCTGGATTCCGCCGTACACCGAGCGCAATTACGATGTCGTGGCGACCATCCTGAACCCGGACGTGCTGCCTAGATCCTCCGTCGGGTCCGGGCGGCAACGCTAGCCGCCGCGCAGCAACCCGACCGCCGCGTCGCGCTCCATCAGGTAGAGCAGCACCCGCGCGGCCCGCCCCCGCTCGCCCTCGAGGCCGCCGTCGCGGTCGACCAGCAGCCTCGCGTCGTCCATCGCCATCGGCGCTAGGTCCGAAATCTGCTCGGGGCTGGCCAGGCGGAACTGGGCCTCGCCCGATTGGCGGGTGCCCAAAATCTCGCCGGCGCCGCGCAGCCGCAGATCCTCCTCGGCGATTCGGAAGCCGTCATTGGTCTCGCGCATCAAAGTGAGCCGCGCGCGCGCGGTCTCGGTGAGGGCCGGCCCACGCAGCAGCAGGCACACGCTCCGCTCCTCGCCGCGCCCGACCCGTCCCCGCAGCTGGTGTAATTGGGCGAGGCCGAAGCGGTCGGCGCCCTCGACGATCATCAGCGAGGCATTGGGCACGTCGACGCCGACCTCGATCACGGTGGTGGCGACCAGCACCGCGACCTCGCCGCGCTGGAACGCGTCCATCACCGCGTCCTTGTCCGGACCCTTCATGCGGCCGTGGACCAACCCGACCTTGTCGCCGAAGCGCAGGCGAAGGACCTGGGCGCGGTCCTCGGCGGCGGCGAGGTCGCCAGAATATTCGGGTGCCTCGCTTTCCTCGACCAGCGGGCAGACCCAATAAGCCTGCTTGCCCGCCGCCAAATGCCGGCCGAGGGCGTCGACAACTTCGGGCAGCCGCTCGCCGCTCAGCACCCGGGTCTCGACCGGCTGGCGGCCCGGCGGCATCTCGTCCAACCGGCTGACGTCCATCTCGCCATAATGGGTCAGCGTCAGCGTGCGCGGGATCGGGGTCGCGGTCATTACCAGCAAATGCGGCGGGCGTTCGGCCTTTTGCGCCAGCATCATGCGCTGCGCGACCCCGAAGCGGTGCTGCTCGTCCACCACCGCGAGGCCGAGCTTCTTGTAGGCGACGTGCTGCTGGAAGATGGCGTGGGTGCCGACCAGCATGTGGATCGAGCCGTCGGCGAGGCCCATCAGGCAGGATTCGCGCGCGCGTCCCTTCTCGCGGCCGGTCAGTATGGCGACGTTGACCGGCAATCCGCCGAGCAGCCGCGAGAGCGTGTCGTAATGCTGGCGGGCGAGCAGCTCGGTCGGCGCCAGCAGGGCCGCCTGGGCGCCGGCCTCGACCGCGTTCAGCATCGCCATCAGGGCCACCAAAGTCTTGCCCGAGCCGACGTCGCCCTGGAGCAGGCGAAGCATCGGCACCTCCTGCTGGAGGTCGCCCTCGATCTCGGCGACGGCGCCGCGCTGGGCCGAGGTCGGCACGTAAGGGAGCTTGAGCTTGCCCAGCAGGCTGCCGTCGCCCTTGAGCGGCACGCCCTTGCGCCGGCGCGACGAGGCGCGGACCAGCATCAGGGCGAGCTGGTTGGCGAAGACCTCGTCATAAGCGAGCCGCTCGCGTGCCTTGGCGGCGGCGGGGTCGCGGTGCGCGGTCTCCAGCGCGTCCGCCCAGTCCGGCCAATCCTGCTGCGCCTTGAGGCTCGGCTCGATCCATTCGTCGAGCGCGGGCCGCCGCGCCAGCGCCTGGCCGGCGAGGTCCCCCAGGCGGTGGTTGGTGAGGCCTTCGGACAGCGGATAGACCGGCTCGCGCTCGGGAATCTGCGCCGCCTCATCGGCTTTCAGCACATAATCCGGATGGACGATCTGCAATTCCTGCCCGTAGCGGTCGAGCCGGCCCGACACGATCCTGGGCTCGCCCAATGGGAGCTGCTTCTTCCCCCAGCCGGGATTGTTGAAATAAGTGAGCGTGACGTAATTGCCCCCGCCATCCTGGGCGAAGATTCGAAACGGGCCTCGGCCGCCACCCTGCCGATAGTCGCGGGCGGTCAGCGCGATCGTGATCGTCCGCCCCACGTCCGCTTCGTCCAGCGTCTCGACCTTCTTGCGGTCGATCCAGCTCACCGGCAGATGGAAGAGAATGTCGACGACCCGGTTCAGCGCCAGCCGGTGCAAGGGCTTGGCGAGCGCAGGCCCGATGCCCTTGAGCACCTCCACTTCGGCGAACAGCGGATTGAGAATGTCGGGGCGCATGTCTATCTGGGCACCTCGTACCGCCGCCGACTGGCTTTAAAAAGCCCGCCGGCCAATGAGACATGTGCGGATTGCCCCCGGCAATCCGCAGCCATGTCCTGGGAGGACATGGCGACATGTCTCATTGCATGGGAAATATGGACCGAAACGACCGCCTCAAACGCCTCCGCTTCCGCGCCTGGCATCGCGGCGTACGTGAGGCCGACCTGGCTGTAGGCGGCTATTTCGACCGCTGGCATGAGAGTTGGAGCGACGCCGACATGGACTGGTTCGAGGCGCTGCTCGAAGAGCAGGACGTCGACATCCTCGCCTGGGCGATGGGAGCCGCTTCGGTGCCAGAGCGCTGGCGGGGCGAGATGATGAACCGGCTCCAGTCCCTCGATTTCATCAAGCTTCCGTAGAGCAGGTGAGCGACCTTCAGAAAATCCTGACGGCGACGAAGCCGATCACGCTGGCAGGCGTGCCCGGCGGGTTCATGCCCTGGCTCGCGGCCGATCTCGCGCGCGCGGCGAAGGGCCGCGCCGTCTTCATCGCCCCCGACGAAGCGGCGATGCGGGCTCTGGCCGACGCGGCGGCCTACTTCGCGCCGGAGCTCGAAATACTGGCCTTCCCGGCCTGGGATTGCCTGCCCTACGACCGCAGTTCGCCCTCGCTTCGCTCCACGTCCGAGCGGCTGGCGACGCTGCACGCGCTCCAGCGGGCGGCGGAGAAGCCGCAGCTGCTCGTAACCACCGTGAACGCGGCGACTCAGCGCACGCTGACGCCGTTCCGGGTTCGCCAGCTCGTCGCCAGGCTGGCGCCGGGCGAGCGGATCGGCCTCGACCGGCTGGCCGCTTTGCTTCAGGCCAATGGCTACGGCCGGACCGAGACGGTGCGCGATCCCGGCGAGTTCGCTGTGCGCGGCGGCCTGGTCGACCTCTTTCCGGCGGGGGAAGAGCAGGCGCTTCGCCTCGATTTCTTCGGCGACGAGATCGAAAGCGTCCGCCGCTTCGATCCCGCCACCCAGCGCAGCATCGACCGGATCGAGGGTTTCACCCTGCTGCCCGCCTCCGAGACTCTGCTCGACGAGGACAGCGTCCGGCGCTTCCGCTCCGGCTATCGCGAATTGTTCGGCGCCAATGCGACCGGCGACCCGGTCTACCAAGCGGTGTCGGACGGGCGGCGGATCGCCGGCGTCGACCATTGGCTGCCCTTGTTCGAGGAGCGGCTGGCGACTCTGTTCGATCATCTCGGGCCGGACGATCTCGTCGTGCGCGACGCCGGCGACTCGGGCGCGCTCGAGGCGCGTTTCGAGGCGGTCGCCGATTATTACGAGAATCGGACGCGCGCCCAGACCAGGGAGCCCGGCAGCTACCGGCCGCTCGCGCCCGGGACGCTCTATCTGGCCCGCGCGGAATGGGACGCTTTGGTGGCGGCGCGGCCGCTCCACCAGCTGACGCCCTATCATGAGCCCGGCGCCGCCTCGGTGATCGATTTCGGCATGGAAGCGCCACGCGATTTCGCGCCGGAGCGGACCCAAAGCGCCAACGTCTACGAGGCGGTCGTCGCCCATGTCGCCGACCTCCGCCGCGCGGGGCGCAAGGTCGTGCTGGCGAGCTATTCCGCGGGCTCGCGCGAGCGGCTGAAGGGCCTGCTCGCCGAACACGGCCTGACCAAAATGATCGAGGCCGAGACCTGGCAGCAGGCGCTCGGCGCCTCCGCCGTGGCGCTCGCGGTCATCCAGCTCGACCACGGCTTCACCGGGGGCGAGGTCGCTTTGCTCACCGAGCAGGACATGCTCGGCGACCGGCTGGTGCGCCGGCGCAAGCGCAAGAAGAGCGCCGACGCCTTTTTGAGCGAGCTGGCGACTCTGACGCCCGGCGATCTCGTCGTCCACGCCGACCACGGCATCGGCCGCTACGAAGGCCTGACCCAGATCCCGGTGCAAAGGGCGCCGCACGATTGCGTCGCGCTCAGCTATGCCGGCGGCGACAAGCTCTACGTTCCGGTCGAGAATATCGACATCCTGTCGCGCTACGGCAGCGATGCCGAGGGCGTCGCCCTCGACCGGCTCGGCGGCGAGGCCTGGCAGCGGCGCAAGTCGCGGATGAAGGAGCGGATCCGCGCCATCGCCGGCGACCTCATCAGGGTCGCGGCCGAGCGAGCCTTGCGGCCCGGCCCGGTCATGGAGCCGGACACCGGCTATGCCGCCTTCGCCGACCGCTTCCCCTATGAGGAGACCGAGGACCAGGACCGCGCCATCGCCGACGTGGTCGAGGATCTCGGCGCCGGCAAGCCGATGGACCGGCTGGTCTGCGGCGACGTCGGCTTCGGCAAGACCGAGGTTGCCTTGCGCGCCGCCTTCATCGCCGCCATGTCGGGGCAGCAGGTCGCCCTGATCGCTCCGACCACCCTGCTCGCGCGCCAGCATTTCAACACCTTCAAGGAGCGCTTCCAGGGCTTCCCGATCGAGATCGGGCGGCTCTCGCGCCTCGTCCCCGCGGCCGAAGCCAAAGCGACCCGGGAAGGGCTCAAGGCCGGCAAGATCGACATCGCCATCGGTACCCACGCGATCCTCTCGAAAAGCGTCGAATTCAGGAAGCTGGGCCTGGTCGTCGTCGACGAGGAGCAACGCTTCGGCGTCGTCCACAAGGAGAAATTGAAGGCGCTGAGGGCCGACGTCCACGTCCTGACGCTGACCGCGACGCCGATCCCGCGTACGCTGCAAATGGCGATGTCGGGGCTTCGCGAGCTCTCGGTGATCCAGACCCCGCCGGTCGACCGCCTGGCCGTCCGCACCTACGTGATGCCCTGGGACCCGGTCGTCGTCCGCGAGGCGCTGCTGCGCGAGCATTATCGCGGCGGCCAGAGCTTCTTCGTCGTGCCCAGGATCGCCGACCTCCCCGACATCGAACAATTCCTGAGGGAAGAGGTACCCGAGGTCCGCTACGTCGTCGCCCACGGCCAGATGGCGCCGACCGAGGTCGAGGAGCGGATGAGCGCCTTCTACGACCGCAAATACGAGGTGCTGGTCTCGACCACCATCGTCGAAAGCGGCCTCGACATCCCCACCGCCAACACCCTCATCGTCCACCGCGCCGACCGCTTCGGGCTCGCCCAGCTCTACCAGCTGAGGGGCCGCGTCGGCCGGGCGAAGATCCGCGCCTACGCCTATATGACGACGCCGGCCGGCCGGCTGACGACCGAGACCGCCGACAAAAGGCTGAAGGTGCTCGCAGCGCTCGACAGCCTCGGCGCCGGTTTCCAGCTCGCCGCCCACGATCTCGACATCAGGGGCGCCGGCAATCTGCTCGGCGACGAGCAATCGGGCCATATCAGGGAGGTCGGCTTCGAGCTCTACCAGTCGATGCTCGAGGAGGCGATCCTCGAGGCCAAGGCGGGCGGGCTCGAGGCGCGGCCGGACCGGTTCTCGCCCCAGATCACGGTCGACGCGCCGATCCTTCTGCCCGAACATTACGTCCCCGATCTCGACCTGCGCATGGGCCTCTACCGCCGCATGAACGAATTCGAGACCCGCGACGAGATCGACCCCTTCGCCGCCGAGCTGATCGACCGCTTCGGCCCGCTGCCGCCCGAGACCGCCAACCTCCTCAAGATCATCGAGATCAAGATGAACGCCCGCACCGCCATGGTCGCCAAGCTCGACGTCGGGGCGAGGGGCGCCCTGGTCCACTTCCATAATGACAGCTTCCCCGATTTGCCGGGGCTGATCGCCTATGTCGAGCGGCTCAGGGGCACGGCGAAGCTGCGGCCCGATTCCAAGCTGGTCATCACCCGCGCCTGGCCCGACGCCGAGGCGCGGCTGAACGGCGCGCTGCAGCTCTCCAAGGGGCTGGCGAAGATCCTGAGCTGACCGTCATTCCAGCGACAGCTGACGTGGCGGGCGAAGATCGTCGCCTAGAGGACGAAATCGCCGGCCTGGATGATCGTGCTGGCCGTCAGGATATGGATGTCGGCGACGCCGTTGCCGTCGGTGTCGCCGAAAATCTGCATCCGGCCCTCGACCAGCACAGCGCGCAGCTCGCCCGAAACCCGGCTGAACGCGGCCGATCCGATGAAGCTGAAGGCGTCGTTCGCAGCCGTGCCGCGAACGGCGTCGATCGCCGACAGGTCGATCCTGTCTTCGCCCGGCACGAAATCGGCGATGAGGTCGGGCAGGCCCTTCTTGCCGTCCGCACGCCGCCAGGCCGGTTGCGCGTCGCCCTCGGTGAAGGTGAAGATGTCGCCGCCGCCGCCGCCGGTCAGGCGGTTGCTGGCATTGTTGCCGATGAGAACGTCGCTGCCCGACCCGCCGACCGCATTCTCGATCGTCGCGCCGTGCGCGATCGAGATGTTGCCGGTGAGGTTGCCGGCGTCGGTGAAGGCGCCTTCGTGCAGGTCGATGCGGGCGGGCGTCGCATAGCCCGACAAATCGAGCGTGTCGTTGCCGCGCGCGTCCCAGATCGTGAACACCGCATTGGGGTGGGCCTGCAGGTCGTAGACCTCGCGCCCCGCATTGGCGTTGAAACCGTAGACATTGTTGCCGGTCCGCGTCGTCATGTTGGCGCCGTAGAGGTGCTGGAGCGCGGCAACGTCGTAGAGCAAAGGCGTCGAGGCGTGGTAGAGGGTGCCGGACGCCTCGTGATCGGCCCCCGTCGCTGCCGCCAGCCAATAGGACATGACCGTATATTGGTGGCTGTCCTGGAAGAAGAGAGCCTCGTTCTCATAATTGGCGCTGTCGCCGTTATATGTTCCGGCATGGTCGAGCCCGATCGTGTGCAGCAGCTCGTGCATCAGCTTGCGCGGGTTGGAATCGCCGATGCTCCAGCCGCCCTGACTGTTGGCGCGATAGAGATTCACCGCCGAATTGGCGCCGTACATGCGGCCGTAAGGCGCGTCCTCCGAGTCGGTGACGAAGTCCATCGCCACGCCCCAGAAGGGAACGTTCTGGTGGTTGACGTTGTAGAAGCCGATCCGCTGGTTCGACTGGCCGGGCGGCTGGCCGTTGTCCGCGACGTTCGTGAAGGTCAGCGTGCAAACGTCCGAGACCAGCTCCATGTGGCGGGCCAGCGCCTGCCGCTGCAGGGCGCTGAACGGGCTGAAGTTGACGTTGATGCTCAGGAACGAATGGGGCTGGGTGTAGAAAGCGTAGGCGATCGGCGCCTGATTGTCCCAGCGCGCCTCCCAATTGGTGAGCTGCGAGACGATCTGGCCGAGAGTCCAAACGGGCTTCATCGCCGCCCCTTCGCGAGAGTTTCGAGCCCGGCCGCAGCATCGGCCCGAAGGCCATGGCGAGTCAATGGCTTACCCGCAGGGCCAGCCACTAGCGACCGGTGCCGTTGTCGCGCACCAACGTCACCAGCTCCTCAGTCCCCACCGGCGGCGCGCACAGGAACCCCTGGTAGAGCGTGCACCCTTCCTGGGCGAGCAGGCCGAGTTGCTCTTCGGTCTCCACCCCTTCCGCGACCACGTCGAGGCCCAGCGAGCGCGCCATGTCGATCACGCTGCGGACCACGATCCGGTCGCGCATCGAGCCGGCGATATCCTGCGAGAGCCGCTTGTCGATCTTGAGATAGTCGAGCGGCAGCGCCTTCAGATAAGCGAGGCTCGAATAGCCGGTGCCGAAATCGTCGATCGCCACCCTGAGCCCGCCGCCGCGCAGTTCGGCGAGCAGGGCGGCCGCGGCGCCGAGGTCCTCGATCAGGCCGCTTTCGGTGACCTCGACGGTGAGGCGTCCGGGATCGAACCCGCTTTCCGCCACCAGGGCGAGGAACGAGGCGGCGAAGCCGGGGCGGAGCATGTCCGCCGCGGTGATGTTGACCGACAGGCGCAGAGCCTCGAGCGAAGCGGGCCATGCCGCCGCCGCGTCGATCGCCTTGCGCTGAACATGATCGGAGAGCTGGACGAGATAGTCCGAGCCTTCGGCGACGCCGAACAAGGTGGTCGCGCCCAATTCGCCATATTGGGGGTGGTTCCAGCGGGCGAGCGCCTCGGCGCCGACGATCTCGCCCGAGGTCACCGAGACCTGGGGCTGGAAGCGGATCTCGATCTCGTCCTGGGCGAGCGCGCGCCGCAGGTCGATCTCGAGCCGGTCGCCGCGCGCGGTCGCGCCCTCGGCGCCGTCCTCGAGCACCCGGACGGGCGGCGAATCGACGGTCTTGGCCTCGGCCAGAGCGGCGCTGGCGCGGCGCAGCAGGGCCGCCGCATCGTCGCCCGCCTGCGCCGCCGCGAGGCCCGCTTTGCCGCCCAGGGTGATGACATGGTCGCCCGACGCGAACGGCCGGCCGATCGCCTCGATCAGCTCGCCGGCGAGGAAGCGGCCTTCGTCGAGCGTCGCCGGAGCGGCGAGCAGCACCGCGAATTCGGCGCCGGCCATGCGCGAGACCAGCCTCGCGCGGCCGTCCGGCTCGACATGGCGCTCGATCCGCCGTGCCGCCGCCTGAAGCACGGCATCGCCGGTGGCGCGGCCGAAGGCGGCGTTGATCGCATCGTAGCGGTTGACCGAGAGGAGCAGGGCGACCGGCCCCGCCCCGTCCTCCGTCCCCTTCAGCGCCTCGGCCAGCCAGAAACGGGCGGCGCGGCCGTCGCGCAGGCCGGTGAGCGGGTCGCGGCCGGCGGGCGGGCGCCCTCCTTCCGAAAGCGTCTCGGAGCGGCCGACAATGCCCTCGCCCTGGACTCGGACGTGATGGGCGATGCGGCCGCCGCCCATTTCCCCGCCATGGGCGAAGGCGGTCGCCTCGCCGGTGGCGAGCAGCCGGTCGATCGCGGAACGGGCGGCGCGGCGGCCGTCCGGGTCCAATTTGCGGAACAGCTCCATCAGGCTGATCCGCCGGCCGTCATCCTCGCCCAGCCCCGCCTGGCGGGCCAAAGCGGGGCTCAGCTCGACCGTGCGCGAGCCGGGCTGCCAGCGCCACGAGGCGGCGTCGCCCTCCCCTTCCGAGCGCCGCGGCGCGCCGCCGCCGACCCGCTCGGCGTGGCGGTGCGCGAACTGGACGGCGTGGAGCAGCTGGCTTTCGGTGAACGGGCTGACCAGGAAATGGGTGGCGCCATACTGGTGGAAAGCGTCGAGCGCGGCGGCGTCGCCGCGCGAGAGGAGGACGAGCAGGGCCGCGGCATTGGCCTCGACCGCGTCGGCGACCGCGCGGACCGCCTCCTTGCCCTCGTCGAGCGCGCCGCGGGCGTCGATGAGCGCCACCGCCGCGCCCGAGGCGATGAAGCGCGCCTCGGCATTGGCCGCGCGCCGCGCCGCGATCGGCTGCCAGCCGGCGCCCTCCGCGAGGCGGGAGAGCTCGTCGCGATGGCGGAAGGACAGGATGAAGAGCGGGGCCCCCATGGCGCCTCCTAGACTGAGCGCAAGCTTGCGCCAATCGCCTTCGCCGCCCCCTTCCCGTTCGGGGACAGAAGCGCGTACGGCCTTTCGCAGCGGGAGCCGCCCGCCGATCAGGCGTTCCCGGCTCGTCTAGCGCGTCGGCACCGAAGCGCCGGCATAAGGGTCGGGGTTTGCGGGCGGAGGAGGAGGCAAGGCGGGCGGCGCCGGGGCCTGCGGCGGGGGGACGTAGGGCGCCGCGCCGAGGCCCGCGCCGGCCATGGAAGCCTGGATGCCGGCGGCGATCGTCGACGCCCCGAACAGGATGAAGCTGCCGGCGATCACGGTCAGGCCGTAACGAATGTTCACCCGTCCGCTGAGCATCATCAGGCCCACCGACGATACCGCGATGATCGCGATGGTGGTGGCGATCGTGCCCAGGAGCGTCGCCTGCAGCCACCACAGCGCCGCCACGATGACGCTCGCGCCGGCAGGGTCGGCGAGCGAGGCCGACGGATAGCCGGCAAGAAAGGCGGGGTGCAGCATGAAAGCTCACATGGCTGGCGGACGAAGATGCCACGAAGCGGCCGGCGGTTAAAGCACCGATGACGCCCCGCCTGATCGCCACCCCCCTTCCCGGCCTCGCACATTGACGCGGGACCGTCCTGCCCCCAAGCTGGCGGAGAGATGGCGGAGCAGGCGGAGAAGAAGATGGCGCTGGTCGCGTCCAGCGCCGAAGCGGCGCAGGCGGCCGAAGCCATGCTGCGCGAACGCTACCCCTTCGTGGCGATGGACGAGGCCGAGCTGATCGTCGCCCTGGGCGGCGACGGCTTCCTGCTCCACACCCTCAGGGAACGCCTCAATCAGGGCAATGTCTGCCCGGTGTTCGGCATGAACCGCGGCACGATCGGCTTCCTGATGAACGAATGGCGGATCGACGGGCTGATCGAGCGCCTCCACCGCGCCAAGGCCTTCACCGTAAAGCCGCTCGAGATGAAGGCGGTGACGGTCGCGGGCGAGACCATCGTCCACCATGCGATCAACGAGGTCTCGCTGCTCCGCGAAACGCGCGAGACGGCGCGGATCGAGGTTTCGGTCAGCGGCCGGCTGGTGATGCCAGAGCTGGTCTGCGACGGCGTGCTGGTTGCGACGCCGGCGGGCTCCACCGCCTACAACCTTTCCGCCAACGGCCCGATCCTCCCTTTGGGATCCAAGCTGGTGGCGCTGACCCCGATCAGCCCGTTCCGGCCGAGGCGCTGGCGCGGCGCCCTGATCCCCGACGATCTCGACATCTTCTTCCGAGTGCTCGATCCCGAAAAGCGCCCGGTCTCCGCGGTCGCCGACCAGGTCGAGGTCCGCGACGTCGCCACGGTCGAGGTCTGCGTCGATCGGGTCGACGTGCTGACCCTCCTGTTCGACCCCGAGCACGCGCTGGACGAGCGAATCACCATGGAGCAGTTCGCGGTCTGAAAGAGGGTAAGCGGCGGCCTGAAAAAGCGGGGCAAGCGCCTTGCCAGCCCCGAAATGCCCCTGCTATAGGCGCGCCTCGCCGAAAGGCTGCTCCCCGGTAGCTCAGCGGTAGAGCAACCGGCTGTTAACCGGTTGGCCGATGGTTCGAATCCGTCCCGGGGAGCCACTCTTCCTGAAATCGCAACGACTTGCCGCGGCTGCGTTTTCGCCTCGGCGAGCGGGAACCATGGCGGACATGGTCGGTTGGCACGGCGAACCCACCAAGGAGGCTGTCATGGCGACGAAATCCCGTTCCCGTTCGAGCAGGAAAGATGCGGGCAGCCCTGGCGCCGCGTTCGGCTGGGGCCGCCATGGCGGCGCACTCGCGGTCGCGGCGGTGGCGGGCGCCGCATTGGGCTTCGCAGCCAATCTGGGCCGCAAGATGGTCGTCCAGGGCATAGCCGGCGCATCGGGCGACTGGGCCGAGGCGCTCGCCGCCGAGCACAAGCTCGTCCTTGGCCTGTTCGACAAGATCGAGGCGACGGGCGACGGCCAGGCGCCGGCGCGCCTCGCCCTGCTCGCCAAGCTCAAGAACGCGCTCGCAAAGCACGCGCTCGAGGAGGAGAACGTCATCTACCCCGCGCTCCGCCGCGCCAACAGCGCGCACGACGCCGACGCGCTCAACGGCGAGCACGGCTATGTGAAGACCTATCTTTACGAGCTCGAGAACATGCCCGCGGCCGGCCCCGCCTGGATCGCCCGCCTCCGCGAGCTGCGCACCCTGCTCGAGGAGCATATGCGGATGGAGGAAGAAGAGGTCTTCCCCGCGCTCAGGGCCGGGCTCAGCGACGCGCTCAACGCCAAATTGACCGCGGCGATGCGCCGCGAGGGCATGAAGCTCGCCTAGGATTCTTCAAGAGGGGACAATCCCCTTTTTACACCGTCGCACCGTGGCAGTGCTTGTACTTGCGGCCGGATCCGCACGGGCAGGGCGCGTTGCGGCTGGAGGGCGCAACGACCGTGCCCCCAGGCGCCGGCATGTCCGGCTGGGCGATGCTGAGCGGCGGCAGGCGCGAGAGGATGGCGCCGGTGCCGGCGTCCACGTCGACCGTGTCGTCGTCGCCGCTGAACGGATCGATATGGTGGGTGACGAAATCGGGCATCGGCGGCAGCTCGTCCTGCATGGCGAAGCGCGCCAGCGCCAGCCTGCTCGTCACGTCCTCGCGGATCACTGTCAGCATCCGCTCGAACATCGAAAAGGCCTCGTGCTTATATTCGTCGATGGGCTTCTTCTGAGCGTAGGCGCGCAGGTGCACGACCTGCCTCAGCGCGTCGAGCATCGAGAGATGCTCCTTCCAGTGATGGTCGAGCGACTGCAGCAGGATCTGCTTTTCGATATAGATCCAGTCGTCGGCGGGGATGTCCCTGATCTTCTCCTCGATCTGCGCGTCGGCCATCGCCTGGACGCGCTCGACGAACATCTCGGGCTCGACCGCTTCCTCTTTGACCCACTCCTCGAACGGCGGGGTGAGGCCGAACACATGGTCGATGCGCTGCTTTAACAGCTCGATGTCCCATTGCTCGGGGTAGCTGTTGGGCGGGATCGCTTCGCCGACGATGGAGTTCACGGTCTCGGCGCGCATGTCCTGGACGACCTCGCCGACCGTCTCGGCGTCCATGATGTCGGCGCGCTGCTCGTAGATGACCTTGCGCTGGTCGTTCATGACGTCGTCATATTCGACGACCTGCTTCCTGATGTCGTAATTGCGCGCCTCGACCTTTTTCTGAGCGGTCTCGATCGCCTTGGAGATCCAGGGCGAGATGATCGCCTCGCCGTCCGCGAGATTCTTGTTCATCAGCCGCGAGAACATGGTCTGCGGGCCGAAGATGCGCAACAAATCGTCGTCGAGGCTCAGGTAGAAGCGGGACAGGCCCGGATCGCCCTGACGGCCCGAGCGGCCGCGCAGCTGATTGTCGATGCGCCGGCTCTCGTGGCGCTCGGTGCCGAGCACGAAGAGGCCGCCGGCGGCGATCACCCTTTCCTTCTCCTCGGCGACCTCGGCGCGGATCTTCGCCTCGGCGGCGTCGCGCTTGGGCCCCGGCTCGGTCTCGCCGAGCTCGTCCTGGATGCGGAAATCGACATTGCCGCCCAGCTGGATGTCGGTGCCGCGGCCCGCCATGTTGGTGGCGATGGTGACGGCGCGCAGGCGGCCCGCCTGAGCGACGATATGGGCCTCCTGCTCGTGGTAGCGGGCGTTCAGCACCTCGTGCTTGACCTTGGCCTTCTTGAGCCATTCCGAGAGCAATTCCGATTTCTCGATCGAGACGGTGCCGACCAGGATCGGCTGGCCGGCCTCCTGCTTCTCCCTGATCGCGTCGGTGATCGCTGCGAACTTGTCGTCCTGGCTCTTGTAGAATTCGTCGTCGTCGTCGGCGCGCCGGACCGGCATGTTGGTCGGGATCGAGACCACGTTCATCTTGTAGATGTCGTAGAATTCGGCCGCTTCGGTCGCGGCGGTGCCGGTCATGCCGGAAAGCTTGGGATACATGCGGAAATAATTCTGGAAGGTGATCGAAGCGAGCGTCTGGTTCTCGGGCTCGATCTCGACGCCTTCCTTGGCCTCGACCGCCTGGTGCAGGCCGTCGGACCAGCGCCGCCCGTCCATCATCCGGCCGGTGAACGGATCGATGATGATGACCTTGTCGTCCTTGACGATATAATCGATGTCGCGCTTGAACGCGACATTGGCCTTGAGCGCCTGGTTCAAGTGATGGACGACCTGGGTGTTCTCGTAATCGTAGAGGTTGGAGCCGACCAGGAGGCCCTGGCCCTCGAGCAGCCGCTCCATCGCCTCGGTGCCGTCCTCGGTCAAAAGGACGCGCTTGTCCTTTTCGTCATATTCGTAATCGTCCGGGTTGGTTTCCTTCACGATCCTGTCGAGCGCGATGTAGAGCTCGGACTTGTCCTCGGTGGGGCCCGAGATGATGAGCGGCGTGCGGGCCTCGTCGATCAGAATCGAATCGACCTCGTCGACGATGCCGAAATTGAACGGCCGCTGCACCATCTGGCTGCGCTCGTACTTCATGTTGTCGCGCAGATAATCGAAGCCGAACTCGTTGTTGGTGCCGTAGGTGATGTCGGCATGATAGGCTTCGCGGCGCTGGAAATCGGCGATGTTGGGGACGATGACGCCGACCGAGAGGCCGAGGAAGCGGTAGATCTGGCCCATCCAGTCGGCGTCGCGGCGGGCGAGATAATCGTTGACGGTGACGACGTGCACGCCCTTGCCTTCGAGCGCGTTCAAATAGACGGCGAGCGTCGCGACCAGGGTCTTGCCCTCGCCGGTCCGCATTTCGGCGATCTCGCCGCGGTGGAGGACGATTCCGCCGACCAGCTGGACGTCGTAATGGCGCTGGCCCAGGGTGCGGATCGCCGTCTCGCGGACCGTTGCGAAGGCTTCGGGCAGGAGGTCGTCGATCGTCTCGCCTTCGTCGAGCCGGGCGCGGAAGGCCGCGGTCCGGCCCTTCAATTCGTCGTCGCTCATCGCCTTCATCGCGGGCTCGAACGCGTTGATCCTGTCGACGATCTTCCGGAGCGAGCGCACGTAGCGATCGTTGGACGATCCGAAAATGGCCTTGGCAAATCCGCCGAACATGCTGGAATCCTGACTTGAACTGGTGCGCACCGGCGCGGGCCGGAGCTTGAGAGCGGGCTGGGGGATGCGGCCGGCACGCCGCCGGCCGGCGCCTTACTCGATCAGCCGGTCCGCATAGAGAGGGACCATGGCGGCCAAAGCGAAGACCGGGCTCGCGTCGACCTCGGCCAGGAGCGGGCCGACCTGGGGAACGGCAAGGTCGATCCCAGTGGCGGCTTCGCGCGCGGCCGGCGCGGCGCGCTCGGCGCTGAGCGAGACCTCCGCTTGGTGCGTGCGCGCCTCCGGCCCGCTCACGCCTGAGAAAGCGCCGGTGACGGCGCTCAGGATAGCGGAGAGGATCAGCAGGAATTCCATCGCGGGAGCGACATAGGGGCGGCGCGCGCCAAGGTCCATGGTTTTGCGCGCGCGAACGCGTTGAATATTGCAATTTCCCGTCCTAGCGAGCGCCCTATGGAAAGGGTCATCGAGGGCGGCTGCGCGTGCGACCGGCCGCGCATGTCGGAAATCGACCCATTGCGGACATTTGCCGCAAGCGACACATTGGCACCGATGTGGACGCGCTTGACACTCCTGCTGGCTACGCCGGCACTCGCCGCTAACGCTCCGGCTCCAATGAGCGTGGCAGCCTTTCTCGAGCAGGCGGAAGCTTTGCAGGCGCTCGGGCCAGTTGGCTGGCTGGCACCCGGCCGGCGAATACTCCAGCGGGAGGCTCAGGAAGCGTTCGAAGCTTGGTTTCGGCAGGCTCGCCCTCCTGTTGCCTGCCCTCCTGCAGGCCGCAATTTTCGTGGAGACCCGCGACGCTTCCTTGCGATGTTGCGGGCAGTGCCTGCGAGCGAACGCCCGAGGATCAGCGTTCGCGAGGCTTTTCGCAGAAGCTGGAACGCTCGTTGGCCATGCCGATGATCGCCCCGCGCCTCAAAATCCGGCAGAGCTTCTAGGGCGCCTCCAGATAGGGCCGGAGGGCCGCCTCGATCTTGCGCAGCGGCGTATAGCCGTCGAGCCGCAGGGCCGGCTCGCCCGCCTTGAACAGGATGCAGGTGGGAAAGCTGTCGATGCGGTAAAGGTCGGCGGTCGCCGGATTTGCGTCGACATCGAGCTTCGACACCGTGAGCCGATCCTTCTGCGTGGCGGCGAGCGCGCGCAATCCCGGGCTCAGCAGCCGGCACGGTCCGCACCACGGCGCGCTGAACGCGACGAGAGTGAGACGGCCGGAACGCAGCACGTCCCGCTCGAAGCTGGCATCCGTGACGATCCGCACGAACCCCGCGCCCATTCACTGTCCCTCCGCCCGCCGGCCTAGAGCGCGTCCTCCAGCCAGCCCTGGAGGACGTTCCTGGGCGCAGCGCCGCGAGTCCAGCGCGCCGCTTCCTGCCCATCCTTGAACAGGATCAGCATCGGGATCGCCCGCACGCCATATTTGGAAGCCGCCTCGCCCGCCTCGTCCAGCTTCGCTTTCACGATCGTGACCCGTTCGCCGAGCTCCTCGCTGATCTGCTCGAGCGAGGGCGCGATCGCCCGGCACGGCCCGCACCATTCGTCCCAGAAATCGACGAGCACCGGCTTGGAGGCGCCGAGCACGTCGGCGCCAAAAGTGGAATCGGTGACGGGAGTGGTGGCCATGAACAGTCTCCAACGCAGGGTTAGAGGGGGATGTAGGGTGCGCCGGGCCGCGGCTCAACCACCCGGCGCATGCGCGTCGAGCAGAGCCTCGGGCAGCGGGTGGAACACGGGTCCGGCCGTGTAGAGCAGGACCGCCTCGACCGGACGGTCGGGGAAGATGATCCGTAGAGCGGCGCGATAGGCGGCCATTTGCCGCAAATGAGCGGCGGGGATATCGGCCGCGCGTCCCGGCGGGTTGCGGCCGGTCTTGAAATCGGCGATGAGCACGCGGTCGCTCCGGACCAGCAGCCGGTCGACCGTCCCGGCGACGACCGCGCCGCCCGGCACGACCGCGGCGATCGGCGCCTCGGCCAAAGCATCTTCGCCGAACAAATCGGCCAAGCGGGGATCGGCGATGATCCGGCAGCTGTCCTCGGCCAGGCTCTCGCGCACGGCGGCGTCGGCCACGCCCGCCCCATGTTCCAGCCAGCGGAGCGCGCGCGCGCGCCGCTCGCCCGGCGGTACGCCCGGCAGCCGCTCGAACAGCTGGTGCAGAAGCCGTCCGCGCAACGCCGCCGCGCGCTGCCCCGGCGCCGGCGGCGGGTCGGCGACGTCGTCCTCGCCGATTGACGAAGGCGCGAGCGGCCGCGGCGGGCGCTCTTCGGCCGGCGCCAATTGTCGCAGCCATCCTAGAGAAAACTCTGCTCTCTCCGTTACCTCTGGCAATTTCTTCGCAATCTGTTCGAGTGATCCGAAGCGCAGCTCCCGGCCCCAGAGCGGCGCGTCGGTCCACTCCGCGCCCAGCCCGGCGAGCGCGCCTTCCACGGCGCGGTACCAGCTCGCCTCGGCCGGCCCGGCGCGGTCCCGCACGCCCAGCGCGCCGCCGACATAGAGCCGCTCCTCGGCGCGGGTGAGCGCGACGTAGAGCAGGCGCCAATGCTCCTCGCGGTCGAGCCGGTCCCGGCGCTCGATTTCCGCCTTCAGGGGCTCGGCCATCTCGTCCTTCTTCGGCCGGAAGACGGGGAGGCTGAGACCGTCGAGGTCGAGCGCGGCCAAGCGGGCGCCGGCAGCCGCATTGTCCGGATTCGCGCAGGCGTCGGCGAGGATCAGGACGGGCGACTGCAGGCCCTTGGCGCCGTGCACGGTCATCACCCGGACCGCGTCCTGCGGCGCCGACGGGTCGCGGACAATCTCGACGTCGCCGCGCGCGAACCAGTCGAGGAAAGCCTGCAGCGACGACGTCGCCTGGCTCTCAAAATCGAGCGCGCTCGACAGCAATTCCTCGATCGGATCGCGCGCCTCGGCGCCGAGCCGTTCCAGCAGCCTGCGCCGCCCGTCGAGGGGCCCGGACAGGATCGTCTCGAAGAAGAGGTGCGGGGTCGCATAATCGGCCATGGCGAGGATGGCGTGCAGGCCGGCGAGCCGCTCGGGCGGCTGATTGGCGCGCAGATGCGGCCAGAGCGCGCCTGAGCGGCGGAAAGCGGCGTCGAACAGCTCGTCCTGGCTCCAGCCGAACAAAGGCGAGACCAGCAGGCCGGCCAGATTGAGATCGTCGAGCGGCTGCGCGGCGAAGCGCGCCGCGGCGAGCAGATCCTGGACGGCCAGAGGCGCCGAGAGGAGCAGGCGATCGACCCCCGCGACCGGAACGTCCTCCGCGTGCAGCCGCGCGACCAGCAGGGCTGCGAGGTCGCCGCGCCGGCGAACCAGGATCAATATGTCCTCGGGCCTCAGGGGCCGCTTGCGGGATTCCAGCCAGAACGGCTTATCAAGCCATTGGCGGACCTGACGCGCGACGCAGCCCGCATAAGCGCGCGTGGCTTCCCCCAGCCAATTCTCCTCCCCGACGTCCTCGTCATTCGCTTCCGAGAAAGGGAACCAGAGCGTTACCGAACCAGCGCGGCCCTTGTGGTGGCTTTCATGGGGATTGGGCCGGCGGGGCAGGCCGAACGCCTCGTGGCCGAGATCGGCGACTACCCTGTCGACCGCCTCCAATATGGGCGGCGAGGAGCGAAAGCTTATGTCCATCGACAGGTCGAGGAAGTCGGGGGGGATCTCTTGTTCCGGCAGCCTTCCGTCGATCGCCGCGTCGCGAAGCAGCCGCGCCTTGGCCTGGAAATAGGCGCGGGCGCGCTCGAACTCGCGCGGGTCGGTGCCCTGGAAACCGAAAATCGCCTGCTTGAAATCGCCGACGGTGAAGATTGTGCGATGACGTCCCCGTGCCCCCTGCCCGGAGAAATACTCTGAAACGAGCGCTTCGACGATACTCCACTGGCTCGCATTGGTGTCCTGCGCCTCATCGACGAGAATATGGTCGGTCTGCTGGTCCAGCTTGTAGCGGACCCAGTCGCCCATGCCGGGCGTCAGGAGCAACCGCACGGTCTCCCGAATCAAATCGTCGAAATCGACCAGGCCGGCGGCGCGCTTGGCCGCGCCGTAAGCGCGCGCGAAGCTTTGCCCCGCCCGCAATCCCGCCGCCAGCGAGGCAAGCATGGCGGCGGTCCGCCGCAGGCCGATGAGACGGGCGCAACATTCGAACGCCGCCGCGGCCAGGCCGGCATAATCGGAATCCTGCGGCGCTTGTCCCTTTGCGAAGCTGCGCGGATCCCCGTCCGATTTGGTCCAGACGGAATGTAGGGAGCCGAGCAGCCGGGCGCGCTCCGCCGGCGCGGCGGCGAGCCATTGCTCGCACAAGGAGGCCCGCTCGATCCCTCCCTTCGTCCCCCATTGGCCATTGAGCAGGCCGATACGGCGAAGCCCGGCAAGATCGAAACGCTCGTCCGCGCATTCCGCGGCGATGGCCGCGTCGACATCGCCCACTGGCAGACCGAAAAGGTGCCTGAGCCGCGCCTCGACGCCTTCGCGCGGCCCAAGAGCGGCCATCGCTTCGGGGGCGGCCGCGCAGGCCTTGAGGAACTTCTCGGCCCCGCCCTCGCCGAGTCTCAGGCTCAGCGCCTGGACGTCGCGGATCAGCCCCGGATCGCCTTCCTTCTCGGCGCGGACGAGCAGATCGGCGAGGGTCGAGCGGGCGAGCAATTGCTCCTCGCGGGCTTCGAGCGGCCGGAAGCCGGGAATCAGCCCGGCTTCGGAGGGAAAGGCCGCGAGCAGGCTCTGCGCGAAGGCGTGAATGGTCTGGATGCGAAGGCCCCCGCCGGTCGCCTCGAGCACGCGGGCGAACAGGGTGCGGGCGCGCTCGCGCATCTCCGGCCCGGGATTTTCGCCGAGCATGTTGAGCTCGCGGCCAAGCTCGGTGTCCTTGAGGCGCACCCAATGAGCCAGCCGCGCATGGATCCGCCCCGCCATCTCGGCCGCGCCGGCCTTGGTGAAGGTGAGGCAGAGGATCGAGGCGGGGTCGACCCCCGACAGAAGGAGGCGCAGTACCCGGGCGGTGAGGACGTGGGTCTTGCCGGTCCCCGCCGAGGCGGAGAGCGCGGCATGGTCGCGCGGCGCGGAGGCGCGGAGCTGATCGCCTTCGAGGGTGGCGAGGGGGCGGAGGCGATTGGGCATTGTGGCGGAGGCTAGCGCTCCCCGTCCGCCCCGTCACCCTCGCCCGTCGTCAGAAGATGAACGCGCCGGCGATGAAGGCGCCGATCGCGATCATCCAGTCGCGCGGCTCTATGGCTCTGATCCTATCCATCTTTTCCTCCTTCACGGCCACCATGGCCGGTGTATTATACACATAATACACAAGGAGGCGACTTCAAGACCCCGGCAAGGGCGGCAGGCCCGGTCCGTCGAACAGGGCCTTCCAGGCGACGATCACCAGCCAGTGGAGCAGGACGGCCGGCCAGATCGAACGGGTGGCGAGGACCAGGCGGGCGCAGGCGAAGCCGAGCGCCGCGCACGCGCCCAGGAACCACCAGTTCCACGCCAGCCCCGCCCATTCCGGACACCCTGCATAGCGGCAGTAGAGCCAGGCCTGCAGCGGGTGCCACAAGGCGAACAGCACGGCCGACAGGGCCGCCGGGCCGAGCCCCGACGCCCCGTCGGACGGCGGCTTCAGCAGCACGCCGCGGAACAGCAGCTCCTCGACGAGCGCGGGAAGGATGAGGGCGACCAGAGCGAGCTTGAGCAGGTCCGGCCCGAAATCGGGGCGCCAGGGCAAAAAGCCGCCCATCCAGCCGAGCAGAGCGAGCAAAGGCGCCAGCCAGAGCGCTTCCTTGCCGAGCTGCGCCCAGCCCTTCCCGCCCGGCCAGGTGAAGATCAGGCGCTTGAGGCGCGCGAGCACGCCTTCCGGCCGGTAGGGCGGGGTCGGGATCGGCGGCGGCGGCGGGCCCGCTTCGGCCTCCACCTCGAAATGCGCCGGGAGGTTGACCGGCCGGTAGTCCGGGCAGTCGGCGATGCGGGCGAGGACGGAGCTGTGGACGAAGAACGGTCCCGAATCCGCGAGGTTCTGCGGGCGGTTGGGGATCGGGCGCGGCTCCGCCCAGGGGATATAGACGCCGAGAAAGGCGATCCGGCGCGGCCATTCCTTCAGCCTGGCGAGCTTGGGCAGGAACTCGAAGATCCACCAGGCGCCGGTCAGCGACTTGTGGAGCTCGGCGGTCGGGCTCGGCGGAACATAGTCGAAGCGGTGCCGCGGTCCCGGCGCCTCGCCCACCCCGCCGAGATGGGCGAGCAACGGCAAATCGAGCGCAAGCCCGGCCTTGGCCGCCTCTTTGGCCATCCACAGCAGCGGATATTTGGAGAGGCCGCTCTCCACCTCGGGATAGCCGCCGCCGACGTCGCTATGGACGCCCGCGAACCAGACCTGGAGGATGTCCTGCTCGCGATCCTTCGACGGATCGTCGGGATCCGGCTTGAACGGCTGCGGAGCGAGCCAGTGATTGAGGCGGAACATCCGCCGCCGCTCATCGATCGAGATGGCGTGGCGGAAAATCTCGACTCGGCTGTTCTTGCGCGTGAACGGCAGAGTGAGCGGCCAGGGCAGGAAGAAAAATCTGGCGTTCGGGGTCAGCACCGAAGAGACGGTGTCCCAGACGCCGATGAAGCGGATGGTGGCGAGGCGGCTCCCGGCGACTCGGGCGAAATCGCCGCCGACCTTGAAATCGCCGGTGTCGCCCGACTTCTTGTAGGCGACGAGGGCGTAGCCGCACAGATTGAGCTGTTCGGGATTGAGCAGGCCGATTAGGCGGATGAAGCCACCGAGGACGCGGGCGGTGTAGGCGCCGCGGCTGAAGCCGAACAAATAGATTTCGTCGCCTTCGCGCCAGTTGCGGCACAGCCAGGAATAAGCGTCGAGCACATTGTCGTCGAGACCGAGGCCCAAAGCGAGGCCGAGCACGCCCTGGATCTTCACCGCCAGTTGCCGCCACCAGCCGGGCTGGCCGATCGTGCCGACGCCGGGATCGTAGAAGACAAGTTGCTCCTCGCTCTTCTCGATCACCCGATAGAGCTTCAGCACATTCGAAAGATTGGTGCCGATCTCGTTGCCGGTGCCGTCGAGGCACACGACCAGCCTGCGCGCCATTTCATTTCCCCCGCCGCATCCCGCGACTTGGCCACTTCTCGATCCGGGGAGTCAAGTAGTGACGTTCAGCTTGGCGGGCCAAACAAAGGAAGCGTCTCCGCCGCCAGCGCGCCCTCGATCTCCAGCAACTTCAGCTTGGTCGCACGCCCGCCTGGCGCGGAAAAGCCGCCCATCCTGCCCTCGGCGCCGGTGACGCGGTGGCAGGGGATGACGATCGGCCAGGGGTTGCGGCCGAGCGCCTGGCCGACCGCGCGCGCCTGGCCGGAATCGCCGATGCGGGCGGCGACGGCGCCGTAGGTGGCGGTCGAGCCGGCGGGGATGGCGCGCGTCTCACGATAAACGGCTCGGTCGAAGTCAGGGGTCTTCGTCATGTCGAGCGCCAGATCGGCGAAGTCCTCGCGGGCGCCCCGGAGGAACGCCTCGATCCGGACGATCGCCGCCGCGACAGCCGGCGGCGGTTCGGCGCGGCCCAGTCCGGGGAAGCGGCGCTCCAGCCCGGCCAACGCCGCCCGCTCGCTCGCCTCGGGCAGATGAAGGCCGACGATCCCGGCCGGCCCCCAGGCCACGGCGCAGGCGCCGATGGCGGTATCGAACAGGGCGAATCCGGATTGAGTCATGGGACGACCTTAGCGAACGGGGCGCCGGCTTGCGTTCCAATTCTTGGTTCCGAACTTGCGAAGCGGGGCGAAGGCTCTAAAGTCCGGTGAGGCCGATCAGCCAAGAGAGAAGAATGGCGCGCGAACCTTCTTATCCCAAGGACGCCCCTGTCGGCGAACCGCCCGCGGCCAGCGCGCCTTCGTCCGACACCGCCACCGGCTCGGCGCGCGGCAAGCGGCTGATGACCGGCGCCGCGATCGGGATCGGCTCCGCGGCCCTGGTCGCGGCCCTGCTCTATGCGAACCGCGCCCGCAAGAACGACAAGCTGAGCTAGGGTCCGTACTCAATACCCGCAATGATCGGGATCGCCCGGAGAAGGCCGCCGGCAAGGAGGGCGGTGCGGGCTGGGCTGGTTGCCCGGACAAGCCGCTCGACGTAGCCGGTGGCCTTCTCCGGGCGACCGCGAAGCGGCGGGCCGCTTTTGGGCCAGGGCTACGTCGCAGCGTCGGTCACGATGCGATAGCATCGCTCCCTCCTCCCTCCTGGCCCTGGCTCAAAATCGGCTCCGTCACAACCGTTGCGGGTATCGAGTACGGACCCTAGTCCCGGGGCTCCTTCGCCAGGTCCAGGATCCGCTCGAGCACGGCCGGATGGAGCGGTTGGGTGAACTCGCAGGCATAGCGATAGCCCTCCACCGCCACGATCCGCGCCGGCCAGCCTTCGAGGCCGGGCAGCACGATCCACAGCAATGAGCCGAGCCCCAAAGCGGCGAAGCTGTCGAAGTTCACGGACCGGGTCGTGATCGACGCGACCTCGATCGACCAGCGCCGCGTGCCTTCGCGGACCCGCGCCTGCAGATTCAGCTGGACGCCCGCCTCGACGCCGGGCTCGGGCGCCGGCGCGGCCGGCCTCTGCGCCGCGATCGCCGGCTCGGGCGCGGCGCCCCGCCGCTCTTTCAGCCACAGCATCAGCTCCTGCCAGCGCAGCTCGGGCAGGAAGGCGACGCCCGCGACATTGTTCTTCGACCAGCGGACCACGCCCGGGATCGGCGGCAGGCCGTCGACGCTGATCATGACCCGCTCCTCGGGCACGAGATCGAAGGGCACGTCGATCTTGACGCCGCCCTGCGAGATGTCGCGGGTGGTGACGAGCTCGGTGCCCGCCGCCGTCTCCAGCAAGGCGGAGCAGACGGTTTCGACGCGCGGCATGCGACGGCGCTCGCCGGGCTGGCTGACGATGTCCTGGGCGATGATCGCGAACACGTCGACCGGCGCGTCGAACCTGAGACCCGCCTCCGAGCCGCGCCGCCAGGCAATTGCGCCGGCCAGCTGCTCGCCGGTCATCAGCTCGAGCTCGAGCCGGTCGCCGACCTCGACCGGCTGATCGACATGGAGCACGGCGCCGCCCGCGCTGATCTTGCGGATCGAGCAGACCAGGCGAACGCTGCCGCGGGTGAGCGCGCCCGGCCACAGGCCGATCTCGTCGGCCTCGATCGGCGCATCCACCGGCGGAACCTCGCCGGACAGGGAATAAACGGTCTCCACGCTTACGCTTTCCACTTCCCCGGACTCTCGGCTGGCCCGGCGTGCGTATTTTCCTCTCTGGAGGTTTACGATTTCCTAACCGCTGGCGGCCCGGTCGTTGAAACCAATCCGGCCAGCAATCATTTGCACCGGCTCGACGCATCTTTATGGGATGAATAGAGAAGCCTGGTTTGACGCCGCGGAGGAGCCGCACTTGTTCGACTTGTCCGCCATCAGCTTCGCCGACATCCTGCCCTTCATCCTGGTCGGCTTCGCCGCGCAGCTCATCGACGGCGCGCTCGGCATGGCGTTCGGGGTGATCTCGACGACCTTGCTGGTCAGCCGAGGGGTCGATCCGGCGGTCGCGTCGGCCAGCGTGCATGCGGTCGAAGTGTTCACGACCGGAGCGTCGGGCATCAGCCACACGGTCCATCGCAACGTCAATTGGCGGCTGTTCCGCGGCATCGTCATTCCAGGGATCATCGGAGGCATACTGGGCGCCTATGTGCTGACGCAGATCGAGGCGGCGACCGCGCGGCCATTCGTGCTCGCTTATCTGACCGCGATCGGCCTCTATCTGCTGTGGCGCGCGCTGCGCCACGCGCATCGGGACAGGAAGCCCCGAATCGTCTTCCCGCTCGGGCTGGCCGGGGGCTTTCTCGACGCGGCGGGCGGCGGCGGCTGGGGGCCGGTGGTGACCAGCAACCTCCTCGCTCAGGGCGCGAACCCGCGCAAGGTCATCGGCACGGTCAACACCGCCGAATTCTTCATCGCGCTCACCATTTCCGTGACCTTCCTGCTGACGCTCCGGGCGGAGGCGTTTACGGTAGCGATGGCGGGCCTCCTGATCGGCGGGCTGGCGGCCGCGCCGCTGGCCGGATTCGTCGCCAAGAAGCTGCCTGCCAAGCCGCTCCTCATCATGGTCAGCATCGTCCTGATCCTGACCAGCGCCTACGGGATCTGGCGGGCGCTCGCCTGAGGCTTCAGCCCTCGCGGCCGTACCATTCGTCGAGGCGCATCAGCTGGTCATAGTCGCCATAAGGCGCATATTCCGGGCTGAGCTTGGCCGTGAACGGTTCCGCACCGGTCAGCCATTTCTCCGCGACGGCGATGAAGTGAGCGGCCGCCACAGCGGTGAATTCATCCGCGTTGAGGCCGCCGCGGCCGCCGATCGGGCTGCTGACATAGCCACGCTGTCCGGCCCGGTCACCGGATGGCGCCCGCGCCAGGGACCAATATTCGAAGCAGGCGGCAGCGCCTTCGATGTTCGGATATCCGCCCCGGTCGGCGATCAAACCCAACAGGCCGAGTTGAAGCGAATAGCCGGCACCGATCGCCTTCTTCTTCGGCGGCTGGCCCGTCTTGTAATCGACGATGACGAGATTTCCGCCGGCAAGCCGATCGATGCGATCGACCTTTCCGCCAAGCTCCACCCCGCCAATGGCGATCGTGCCCCACGTCTCGGCATCCAGCGGACGACGGCCTTGCGCCTGGTTTGCCTCAACCTGATCCGCGATGAAGTCGATGGCCTCGGTCAACAGCGGCTGCCAAAGAGCGCGCATCAATGGGTGGGCGGCCTGCGCGTCGAGCAGATCTTCCGCCCGAACGCGAAGCTTGGCCGGGTCGCAATCGTCGGACTTCATCCACGCTTCCAGGACCTCGTGGACGGCGCTGCCCCGCCAAGCCGCGCTCGGATCGGCATCGACCGGATCCAAGGCCATCAGCGCCAGCATCTTGCGCGCGTAGAAGACATAGGGGTCCGCCTTCAGCCGGTCGACCTCGGTCACCGAGATCGTGCGAGGCCGCAGCTTCGGATCGGGGGTGGGCGCGGGGCGCTTCGCCGGCACGGGCTCGCCGGCGGACCGGTCGATCGCCCGCGCCCATTTGCGAAGCTGGGGCGCGCGGGTCAGCCCGCCGGTCATCGCCTCGAGCCGCAGCCAGAAGCGCGATGCGATCGCCGGCGCCCGCGCGTCCCGCCTCGCCCGGGTGACGAGGACCCGGCGCGCGCCCAGCGCGGTTGCGAAATCGTGCGCGGAAAGCCCGATCCGCCGCTCCAGCGACGGCAGGCCGAGATCGGCGCGCAGGCGCGGCGCCAGCCAGGCGTCGGGCGCGGGCAGAGCCGGCCAGACGCCTTCGTTGAGCCCGCCCAATACGAGGAGGTCAGCATGCTGCAGCCGCGCTTCCAAAAGGCCCCAGATGAAGAGGCGCGGATGCTGGCCGTAAGGCGGCCGCACCGCGCTCGCCGCCATCAGCCGGTCGAGCAAAGCCGGCAGCTGCGCGGCCCCGAGCCGTTCGGGCCCGTCGCCGGCCGCGCTTTCATATTCGGCGATGAGGTCCGCCGCCGCTCGTCCCGCCGGACCGGACCATGCCGCCTCCCCGGCCAGGGCCGTCGCGGTTTCGCGCACCGCGGCGAGCAGCCCGGCGAGGCTCGTCTCCCCTTCGGCGACCGCCTCCAGCGGCCGAAGCAGCGGCGCCGCCTCCCGCCACCAGGATGCGGCCGCCGCGCGCAGGGCGGCGTCGCGGCCGCTCGCTTCGGCGAGATGCGCGGCCAGCCCGTTCAGCCCCGCCGCCGGGCGCGGCCCGCGCAAGGCGCGGTCGAGCAGCCGGACGCCGTCGAGCCAGCCGAGCCGGTCGCCTTTGGCCATGACCAGCGGATGTTTGAGGAGGGCGAGGAGGGGCACCGGCGCGAACCGCTCCGCCGCGGCCGCCGCCGCCGCCAGCAGCAGCGTCCCCGGCGGAGTCTGCGAGAGCGGGCGGCCGGCGCTGTCATCGGCGTCGATCCCCCAGCGCCGCAGATGCGCCGAAACCCTCCGGGCCAGCCCGCGGTCGGGCGTGATCAAAGCCGCGGTGCGCCCCGGCTCCTCCAGGGCGCCGCGCAACGCGATGGCGATTGCCTGCGCCTCCTCTGCCGGATCGGCGAGTTCAAGGCCGCGCACGCCGGTCAGGCGGCGCTCGGCCGGCTTCAGCGCCTGCCATTTCCGGGTGAACGAGGCGGGCGCCATGGCGTGGGCGATGGCGCGGCTGCGCACCGCCGGCGCGTCGCGGCCGCCGCCCCGGTGCCAGACCTCCACTTCCCCGCGGCCCACGCTCATCCTGTCTAGCAAAAGCTTCAGGTGGAATTGGGGATGGGTCTCGATCGAACGGCGGGCAAGGCCGCTCGCCTCGTCGGGCCGGTGGGGCCCGAGCGAATCCCATTCCTCGTCCGCCATCATGGCGTCGAGCGCCGGCAGGACGACCATGCCCTGGGGCAGCCGCGCCACGATGCCGAGCAGCCGCGCCACCGCGGGCGCCGATGTGGTGATCCCGGCGGCGCAGACGAAGCCGGCGGGCGGCGTCTCGCGCCAGCGCCTCGCCACCGCGTTCAGGAGCCGGTTGCGCCGGTCGGCGAGGTCGATCCGGCCGCGGTCGGCGAGCACGGCCGGCCAGTCGGAGAGGATCAGCCGAAGCTGGCCCAGCGACTTCTCCCAATGGACGGAGAGTTCCGGAAGGTCTTCGGTGAAACTGGCGAGCCGCTTCGGATCGACCTCCTCGATCAGCAATTGATCGAGCGTGCGGGCGAGATCCGCGGCGAGGCGCAGCGCCTCGGCTGCGTCGGCCCCCAGATGGAGCTGGACGAGCCGGGCGAGCAGCATCAGCCGCCGCGCCGGCTCGATCGCCGGCGGGATCGGCAGCTCGTCCAGCGGCTCGAACATTCCCCCGACCCGCTCGTCGAGCTCGGGGTCTCCCACGGGAACGAGGCGCGGCAGCAGCAGGCCGCCGCGCGAACGGCGCACGAATGCGTCCTGGATCGCCCGCGCCGCGCGATTGTTGGGCACGAGGAGGATCCCCGAAGCGAGGCCGGTCTCGCCGCCGCCGAAACGCGCGATCAGCCCGGCCGCGAGCGCGTCGGCGAAGGCGCGATGCGGCGGGATGGTGAAGACGGCGGGGCTGGGCACGTCGCGAGACTAGGCACTGCCCATATTTCATTCCAGCGAAAGCTGGGATGATGCGAAGAGCCTCACCCCTCGCCCAGGATAGCCTCGGCTTTGGCGATGCTTTCGGGGCGGCCGATGTCGAACCACAGGCCCTGATGGACCGTGCCGAAACAGCGCCCCGCCGCGATCGCCCGGTCCCACAGGATGTTGGTGGAAAAGGGCCCGTCGGGAAGCTCGCCGTCGAGCAGCCGCTTCGAGACCATCTGGATGCCGGTGTAGACGAACGGCGCAACGCCGTTGGGCTTGCGCCGCTTCAGCACGCCCGCGGCGCTCAGGTGGAAATCGCCGCGGCCCTTGTGGCAATGGGCCCGGTCGAGCGGCACCAGCAGCAGCAAGGCGTCCATCCGCGCTTCGTCCCAGCCCGCCGCCAGCAGCCGCAACGTATCGACGGGCCCGTCCACCCACAAATTGTCCGAATTGACGGCCAGGAATGGATCGGCGTCGATCAGCGGCAGGGCCCGCTTCAGGCCGCCGCCGGTTTCGAGAAGCGTCTTGCGCTCATCGGATACTACGATTTCAATGCCTTTCACGTGAGTCTTAAGATGTGCTTCGAGCGACGCGGCGAGATAATGGACGTTGACCACGGCCTTGGCGACACCGGCCGCCCGAAGCCGGTCGAGCGCATGATCGATCAGGGTGCGGCCGGCCACCTCGATCAGGGGCTTGGGCCGGCTCGCGGTCAACGGGCGCATCCTCTTGCCGACACCGGCGGCCATCAGCATGGCCGTGGCCGGCACCGGCGCGCCCGGATCGGGCCGAAGCGCGAGCGGCTTTCGGGTCCGGCTCATGCGGCCCCTGCCCAGGCGGCGGCGCGCTTCCCGGCCGGGACGTTGCGATCGAACCAGGCGCGGACCGGCGCCAGCGCCGGAAAGGCCAGGTCGCGCTCGAGCAGCCCCCACATGCGCGGGTGATAAGCGGTATATTGGACCTTGCCGTCACGCTTCCACAATCGGGTGAAGACGCCCAGGATGCGCGTGTTGCGCTGGGCCGCCAGCGTCCAATAAGCGCTTTCGAACTCGGCGCTTGGCCCCATCGCCTTCATATAGCGTTCGAGCATGGCGCGCTCGATCTCGGGGGGCACGTCGCGGCGCGCGTCCTCCAGCACGGAAGCAAGATCGTAGGCCGGGTGGCCCACCACCGCGTCCTGGAAGTCGAGCAGACCGAACCGGCGGATTCCGGTCCGGTCCGCCACCAGCATGATGTTTTCGGCATGATAGTCGCGAAGCACCGTCACCGGCCCGGCGCCGTCGCCCGCGACGGGCGCAAGCGCCGCTCGCCAGGCGGCGCGATAGCCGTCGACATCCACGTCCAGGCCGACCGCCTCGCAATACCAGTCCGGGAAGAGTTGCAGCTCCTCGAGCCACTGGTCGAGCCCGTGCGGCCTGAGGCCGGCCATGGGCGGGCGCGCGTGGAGGTGGACGAGGACGTCGACGGCCAAAGCGTAGAGCTCCGTCTCCAGGTCCGGGAGCGCATCGAGCGTCTCGCGCAGCCGCGCGTCGCCGAAATCGTCGAGCAGCAGCAGCCCGCGGTCGAGGTCGCGGGCCAGGATGGTCGGCGCCGACAGCCCGGCGCCGGCGAGCCCTTCCGCCACCGCCACGAAGGCGCCGGGATCCTCGTGCGGCGGCGGCGCGTCCATCAGCACAGCCGTCTCGTCCCCGCGATGGACGCGGAAGTAGCGGCGGAAGCTGGCGTCGCCGGCCAGCGGCCTGATCTCGCAACCCTCCCAACCATGCGCGGCGAGAAACTCGGGCGCATAAACGGGCGGAATCATGTCGGCGGCCATCGCCCTCCCCAAGCGGGCGGCACTTGCGCTGTCAAGGCGCGGGTCCCGTCCGCTTCGACGTCCAGGGTGAGGCTGAGCGTATCCGGCCACAGCGCGGGCAGTCGTTCGGGCCATTCGATCAGCATCGCGCCCGCCGTCCGCGCCTCGTCGAGCCCAAGCTCGTCCAGCTCGCCTGGCCGTTCGATCCGGTAGAGGTCGACATGCCAAAGGGGAATGCGCGTGGCGGGCGGCTCATAGGCCTGCACGATCGGGAAGGTCGGGCTGGCGACGTCGCCCATATGGCCGAGCCCGCGCAGCACGCCGCGGCAGAGCGTCGTCTTCCCCGCGCCGAGCGCGCCGAACAGGGCGACCGCGTCGCCAACGCGGAGCTGCCGGGCAAGCGCCCGCCCGAATTCCTCGGTCGCGTCGGCATCGGCGAGGCGGATCGCCACCTCTATTCGGCGACCTGCGGGACGGGCCAGTCGGCGCGCTGCTCAGCGGTGCGCGGCAGGCGGATGGTGACGGTCGTCCCCTCGCCCGGCTGCGAGACGAGCTCGATCGCGCCGCCATGCGCCTCGACGAACTGTTTGGCGAGCGGCAGCCCGAGGCCGATCGCCGCTTCGTCGCCGCTCCGCGCCTCGACCGTGCGGCTGAACCGGTCGAACACCCGCGCCCGGTCCGCGGGCGCGATCCCCCGGCCATTGTCGGAGACGATGATCCGCGCCTCGGCTCTGTCGCCCTCGGCGCGCAACAGCACGCGCCCGCTCTTGCCGGTATAGCTGATGGCGTTCTTGATTACGTTGCCGAGCGCCTGGCCGAGCCGGCGCGGATCGCCGGTGACGATGCCGACCGACGGCTCGATCTCCTGGATGAGCTTGATCTTCACTCGCCGGGCCAGCTCCGCCGCCTTCGTCCCCTCCTCGGCGCACAAGGCGGCAAGATCGACCTCGTCCTCGGCGAGCAGCAGGCTCCCCGTGTCGCTCTGGGTGAGGTCGAGCACATTGTCGATCAGCGCCCCCAGCCGCGCGACGCTGTCCAGCACGGCGGCGACATATTCGACCGCGGTCGGCGGCAGCGCGCCGCCATAGCCCTCGGCGAGCATCTCGGCGAAGCCGGCGATCGAGGTCAACGGCGTGCGCAGTTCATAGCTCATGTTGGAGACGAAGGCGGTCTTCAGCCGGTCGGCCTCCTCGAGCGCCTCGTTGCGGTCGCGCAGGGCCGCCTCGACCTTCCGGCTGTCGGAGATGTCGAGCATCGTGAACAAGGCGTTGCCGTCGGGCAGCGGCACCGCGGCGAACTCGAATTCGCGGCCATCGACCAGCGACACCCGCCCCGACCTTTGCTTGCGCTCCACGGTCGCGCTACGCACCAGCTCGCGAACGAGCCCGGCATGGCTGGCGCGCTTCAGCTTGGGGGCGAGGAGCGGCGTCAGCGCGTCGATGCGGGGATGGCCGGCGAGCTGCTCCTCCGCGAGCCCCCAAAGCTCGCGGAACCGGTTGTTCCACAAGGTAAGGCGCCCGTCCGAGGCGAACACGCCCACAGCCTCGAACAGATTGTCGAAGGTCGCGGTCCGCACCCTCAGGAGGGTGTCGCGCGCGGACGCGAGCTGGATCTGCTCGGTGCGGTCTTCGAAGATGGTGAGCAGGCCGCCGTCCGGGAGGGGCTGGGCGACGACGCGCAGATGCTTGCCGCCGGGGAGCAGCCAGTCCTCCTCCTCGGCGGCGAGCCCGCTGGTGAACCAGCGCCGGTGCTCCTCCTTCCAGTCGGGGAAGTCGCGCACCTCGGGCAGATTGCCCGCCTCGCGCATCGCATCGATGACGCGATCGAACTCCGGACGGTCGGCGAGGAAGTCCGCGGGCAGCGAGAACAGGCGGGCGAACGGCTGATTGAAGAAGATGAGGGCGCGGTCGCGCCCGAACTGGGCGACCCCGGCCGAGAGCCGGTCGAGCATGTCGCGCTGGGCGCGGACGAAGCGGTTCAGATCGGCGCGGGCCTCCTCCTGCTCCTCGACGTCGATCGCATAGCCGGCGACGCCGTTCGGGCCGAGCGGCACCTCGACCACCTGCATCATCCTCCGCTCGCCCGAGACGGTGGCGGGGACGGTGCGGTAGGAAGCCTGCTGCCGGTCGCGCACCGCCGCGGCGTCGCCCAGCGGATTGCGGCCGGCGGACTCGTCGACCAGCTCGATGCCGTGGCGGATGACCGCGGCCGCGTCCTGGGCCTCGACCGCGGCGACATAGGCGCCGTTCACCATGGCGAGCCTGAGGTCGGGGCCGCGGTGCCACATCGGGAAGGGCGCGGCCTCGATCAGCGCGGACAGCGCGTCGAGCGCGGCCGACCGCCGCTCGAGGCGGGCGGCCAGCGCCGCCGCCGCTTCTTCCGCCCCGGTTACGTCGATGAACCAGAGCAAGGCCGAGCGGTCGGCGAAGTCCGCCGGGGCCGGGCCGCCGTCGATGCGCAGGATCCGGGCCGACCCCGCCGGCCTCACCGTGACCGAGAAGCTGCCGCCGGCGGCGGCGTCCGCGAGCAGCCGACCGAGCTCGGCCGCCTCGCCGGCCGCGAACGGCGCACCCTCCCCGAACAGCCCCATCCAGCGCGGCGGCAGCTGGGGCACGCCCAGGGCCCCGGCGAGCCGGTCCGGGCCGTCGATCGTCCCGTCCGGCGCCACCGCCAGGGGCAAGGCGGGGCCGGCGTGCAGCAAGGCGGCAAGCCGCGCATGGTCCTCCAGCACCTGTTCGGCAGCGGCGGCGCGCCGGCGGCCGCTGAGCGCGAACCAGAAGGCGGCGGCCACCCAGGCGCCGGCGACCAGGGCAAGCACCGCCACGGCGATGGCCGGCATCGCGATCACGCGCCTCCAGCCCCGAGGCGCGGCGCAGGGAATGCTTTAGGGAGAAAGGCCCGCATCGATCCTGTCTAGCTGGGGCCTCCCGCTTTCGCAAAGCCCCGGACCGCCCCTCCAAGGCGGGTCGCCCGAAAAATGGCGGCCCAAAAAGAAAGGGCGGGCCCGAAGGCCCGCCCCAATGTGTCGTCGTTCGATGCGTCTTAGCGGAAGTTCACGTTCACGCCGACGAAGAAGTAGCGACCGATCGAGTCGTACGGGTCGCCGGCCGCGGTGCCGAGCAGGCCGAGCGGCGGCTTCCGGTCGGTGATGTTGTCGACGCCGCCGTAGAAGCTGAACCGCTCGTCGACCTGATAGCCGATCCGGATATTGTGGTAGAAGAGGTCCGGATACCAGATGCGCGGGTGACTGTCGGCGTTGGTCGGCGGCAGAGTGGTGATCTCGTTGAGGGTACAGCCGATCGCGGTGACGTAGGCGGCGGTGCAGACGCCCTGGAAGGAGTTCTGCGCCTCGTAGGTATTGATCGTCTGACGGCCGATATACCTCATGTTGTAGGTGATATCGAGCGCGCCGAAATCGTAGTTCAGGTTGAAGTTGGCCGCGAACGCCGGATCGCCGAGCTCGGAGCGCTGGCGGTTCGGTGCCTCGGGGAAGCTCGGATCGGTGTAGTTGTCGAGCCTCATCACGTAGGTGGCGACCGCCCGCGCGGCGAGCCGGTGTCCGTTGCTGAAAGTCCGGCGGTAGGCGAGCTCGATATCGACGCCCTCGGTGATCTGACGGGCGAAGTTGACGCCGCCGGCGAGCACCGCGGGATTGCGGAACAGGCCGGTCGCGGGATCGCGGCTGACTGTGGCGCAGAACGGGTTGTTGATGCCCTGAGCCGCGTCATAGCAATTGCTGATGATCGTCTGCGCGGCCAGGACGGCGATCAGGTTCTTCACGTCGATGTGGTAATAATCGACGGTCGCCGAGAAGCCGGGAAGGAACCTGGGTTCGATAACGGCACCAATCGTGTAGCTCTTGCCCGTCTCTTCCTCGAGACCCGGGTTGCCGCCCTGGAGGAACCCCGTCGAGAAGGCGCGGGCATTACAGTTGATCCAGGGCCCGCCGACGAAGATCTGGGGAGCGGTCGGGCTTCCCGCGCAGGCCGCCACGAGAGCGGCATTGGCGGTCGCGGGCACACCGAACGCGAGGCAGTTCGCCGCGCGGTTCGGGTTGTTGCCGATGTTGATGCTGTCGCAGGGGTCGGCGATGAAATTGAAGCTTTGCGACTGCGGCGAGAACAGATCCGACTGGGTCGGCGCCCGGACCGACTTCGAGTAATTGCCGCGGAAGCGGATGTCGCGGACCGGCGCCCAGGTGCCGCCCAGATTGTAGGCGAAGGTGTTATCGGTATTGCCGAGATTATACTCGGAATAGCGCGCGGCCGCTTCGACCGTCAGCTCCTGAGCGAACGGAAGATCGCGAAGCAGCGGGAAACGGATTTCGCCGAACACTTCCTTGACCACCAGGTTCGGCGGATCGAACGTCGGAATGGCGTTCAGGAACGTCGCGCCGCTCTGGGTCAGATCGTCGAAGTCGGAAAAGGCGGTCTCACGCCTGTATTCCGCGCCAAGGGCGAAGCCAATCGGGCCGCCGGGCAGCTCGAACAGCTGCGAGAAGTCGCCCGAGACGAAGGCAGTCGCCTGAAGCTGGGTCGCGCGCTCGCGCCGGGTTGCCGTCGTGTTGACGAAGTCCAGAGCCGCCTGGCTCGGAGCGCCGAAGCCGAACAGGTTGATCGGGACGCAGCCCGGCCGGTCGTTGGTCGTGCTCGCGTCGGCATTGACTCGGCAGACGATCTGGCCGGCGGCGTTGCGCACGGCATCGACCGCGAGCGAGAAGCCGTCGAGATTGTCCGAGGCGTCGGCGAGCAGCAGATTGTTCAGCGACCTCATCCTGGTCGTGAGACGGCCGTAATTGAGCGCGACCTCATAGTGCCAGTCATCGAAGAAATCGCCTTCGATGCCGGCGACGACGCGATAGGTGTCGCGATCGTGGAGCTCGCCGCGGCCGCCGAAGTCGACGTTGAAGCGGGAAACCCCGAAAGTCCCCGTCGCGACGTTGGCGCAGATGCCGTTCGCCTGGAGAGTGGACAAGGCCTGGGCGGTGAGGAACGGGTTGTTGCAGCGCAGGCTGGGAACGGGAATGCCGAAATTGGCGCCGAAGAATCCAGCCAACGTCCCCTGGAAGAAGCTCGGCTGGCCTTCCTGGGTCGCGTCGATGTGGACGTACTTGGCCTCGAGGAAGGGCTGGAAGCCCCGGCTCACCTCGAAGCGGGCGAGCAGGTTCGCCGAATAGCGCTGCAGGCCGGCGGCGAGCTGGCCGGTGTCGCGCAGCGTGGCGCCGAAGCCGTTGGGCGCCACGACGTTGCCCGACCCGAACGGGCCGTTGTTCGAGACCGGAACGTCGACGAAGAGGTTGCCGTTCGGATCGAAGCGAAGCGCGTTGCCGTTGGCGAAGGTGCCGATCGTGCCGCCGTTGGAAAGGGCGTTGTTGCGGACGCCGCACTGGAAGGTGCGGTCGGAAATGCCGTCGGTCGCGCTGACGCCGCTTTCGTTGCCCGGGGCGGCGGCGCCCTGCGGATCGGTCAGCTCGAACTGGCAGCGGCCGTCATAGGCGCCGGTCATGTCGGGACGGTCGGTGAAGTAGAGCGCGTTGGCCCTGGTATATTCGGCCGCGATCGCGATGTTGCCGCGATCTTCCGCGAAATTGTGGCCCCAGACCAGGCCGGCGAAATACTGGCCGCGGTCCTGCTGATCGGAAATGCCGGCCTGGCCGCGGAAGCGAAGGCCGTCGAAGTCGCGGCGCATGATGAAGTTGACGACGCCGGCGACGGCGTCGGAACCGTAAATGGCCGAGTTGCCGCCGGTCACGATGTCGACGCGCTCGACGAGCGTGATCGGAATCGTGTTGACGTCGACGAGATAGTCGCCGGGCAGGCCGGTGATGTGCCGGCGGTTGTTGACCAGCACCAGGGTGCGGCTGACGCCGAGGCCGCGAAGATCGAGCAGGTTGAGGCCTGCGGTGCCGATAAATCGAGTCGAGTTGCCCGAGCTGAACGACGAGCGCAGCGACGGCAAATCGTTGAGGTTGTCGCCGAGGTTCACGTCGCCGGTGTCGGTCAGCTCCTGGATGCCGACCGAGGTGATCGGCACCGTGGATTCGAGGTTCGGACGGCGGATGCGCGTGCCGGTGACCAGAATGCCGCCGGAGCTGGCTTCGGCGGCCGGCGTCTCGACGCCGACTTCGCCGCCGCGGCAGGCGTCGCGTTCAGCCTGAGTCGCGAGATTGGCGCAGCGATCGGTGGTATCGGCCGGGGGGTCCTGCGCCAAAGCGGGCGAGGCGAAGCCGGTGATGGCAAGGGCGGCAACGGAGGCGGTGCCGAGGATTCGAGCTTGGAAACGGCGCATACGGGTATTCCCCCAAAAGTGCAGGTTTTGGCTAGGGCTCCCTTTATCGGCTCGGCTACAAAAGGAAATGCCTTCGCGGCCAAAGACCTACTAACTTGCGGAAGTGTTACATTAATGCCACATTTCTGACGGCCCGCCGGCCGTCAGCTTTGCGCGGGCGGGCCGTCGATCGCCTCGAACATGGCGGCGACCGAACGCCGCTCGCTTTCGCTGAGCTCGGGCCGCCAGACGTCGAAGATGAGGACGACGCGATCCTCATCGCTGTCGTTCCACGCCTCGTGCTCGATCGTATCGTCGAAGATCAGGAGCTTGCCCTCCTCCCATTGCCGGACCTCGTTGCCGACGCGAAAGCCGCAGCCGGGCGGGACGATCAGAGGCAGGTGGCAGATCAGCCTGGTGTTGATCATGCCGTGATGCGGCGCGATTCGCGCGCCGCCCCTGAGCAGCGAGAACAGGACCGAGGGCGCCCGCGTGGTGATGTGGCAGAGCGGCGCCTCGCTCACGGCCGCGAAGGTCCGCGGGCAGCGCGCGACATTGGCCTCGATCCGGCCGCCATTCTCGTAGAGATGCAGCGTGCTCCAGTCCGGATTGCCGAGCATGCCGTGGAAGTCGTAGTTGGGACGGTCCTTGCTGGCCTCGAGATAGGGCCTGAACAGCCCCTCCTCCCGGAGCAACGCCTCCAGTTCGGCGCGCATCGCGCCGGCCGCCGCCTCGACGGCGCCGACCCAGGGGAATTCCTCGCGCGCGTAGAACTGGATGTGCGGGAGGCCGGGGAAATAATAAGCGGACGGCTTCTGCAGGAAGATTTCCTTCTCGCCGAACATCAGGGCCAGCGATTCGCGGAAGCGGTCGCTGTGCGGCGCGTCGCCGAGCTGAGTTTCGAGCTGACGCCTGAAACGCGCGGCATTGGCCTGGGAGACCTCCTCGATCCGTTCCACCTCGGCCTTGAGGTCGGGGGGCAGCGACGGCATCCGGGCGGCCAGCTTTGCGGCGGAGCCATAGAAGCTCGAAGCGGCCCGGTCGTCACCCGACACCTGGCGGCAGTCGCCCTTCATGATCAGGGCGCGCACATTGCTGGGGTCGTCGCGCAGCAGGGCGTCGAGCGCCTTCTCTTCCCCGGCCCGGTCATCGAGCCCCCGGCAGGAATGCGCGAGCAGCAGCCAGATCTGGGCGTTGACCTGGCCGGCGGCGACCAGCCGCTCGAAGCTCGCTTTCGCTTCGCCGGCCCGTCCCGCCTGCAGCGCGGCGGCGCCGGCGCGGGCGAGCTGTTCGGCCTGGGCGCGATCGAGCTGCATGCCGCCCAATCGCCCCGCGCCCACTACAAGGTCAATAGCGGTAGTGGTCCGGCTTGAAGGGGCCCTCGACCGGCACGCCGATATAATCGGCCTGCTTCCGGGTCAGTTGGGTCAGCTTCACGCCGAGCTTGTCGAGATGGAGCGCCGCCACCTTCTCGTCGAGATGCTTGGGCAGGACGTAGACATCGTTGCCGTATTTGTCGCCGCCGGTCCACAGCTCGATCTGCGCCAGGGTCTGGTTCGTGAAGCTCGAGCTCATCACGAAGCTCGGATGGCCGGTGGCGTTGCCGAGATTCACCAGGCGGCCCTTGGAAAGGACGAGGATCTTCTTGCCGTCCGGGAATTCCACCTCGTCGACCTGGGGCTTGATCTCGGTCCACTTCATGTTCTGGAGCGCGCCGATCTGGATCTCGCTGTCGAAATGGCCGATGTTGCACACGATCGCCATGTTCTTCATCGCGCGCATGTGATCGAGGGTGATGACGTCCGCATTGCCGGTCGCGGTGACGAAGATGTCGGCGCGGGTCACCGCCTCCTCCATCGTGATGACCTCGAAGCCCTCCATCGCAGCCTGCAGCGCGCAAATGGGATCGACCTCCGTTACCAGCACGCGGGCGCCGCCGTTGCGCAGCGACTGCGCCGAGCCCTTGCCGACGTCGCCGAAGCCGGCGACGCAGGCGACCTTGCCGGCGAGCATCACGTCGGTCGCGCGGCGGATGGCGTCGACCAGGCTTTCCTTGCAGCCGTAGAGATTGTCGAACTTGGACTTGGTGACCGAATCGTTGACGTTGATCGCCGGAAACGGAAGCTTGCCCTTCTTGGCGAGGTCGTAGAGGCGGTGGACGCCCGTGGTCGTCTCCTCGCTGACCCCTTTGATGTTCTGGACGGTCCTGGTCAGATAGCCCGGCCGCTCGGCGAGGAACCGCTTCAGCGTCGCCGCGAAAATCTCCTCCTCCTCATTTGTCGGCTCGAACAGGGTTTCGCCGGCCTCGACTCGCGCGCCCCACAGGGCGAACATGGTCGCGTCGCCGCCGTCATCGAGGATCATGTTGCAGGTCTCGTCCTGACCCCAATCGAAGATGCGGGCGGCGTAATCCCAATATTCCTCGAGCGTTTCGCCCTTGATGGCGAAGACGGGCACGCCGGTCGCGGCGATCGCGGCGGCGGCATGGTCCTGGGTCGAGAAGATGTTGCACGAGGCCCAGCGGACCTGCGCGCCGAGCGCGGTCAGCGTCTCGATCAGGACGGCGGTCTGGATGGTCATGTGCAGCGAGCCGGTGATCCGCGCGCCCTCGAGCGGCTTCGAAGCGCCGAATTCCTCGCGCAGCGCCATCAGGCCCGGCATCTCGGTCTCCGCAATCTCCATTTCCTTGCGGCCGTAGGCGGCGAGGCCGATGTCGGCGATCACATAGTCGTTGGTCGTGCTCTTGGGCTGGCTCGCCACGTGCGGTCTCCTGGAAAGTGAAAAGACCGCCGGACGAATTTGGCGGTCGCGCGCCGGTGCCCTAGCCGCGACCGCCCCCAAATGCAAATATAAAGATATCTTTATATGTGCTCAGTTCGTCTCCGCCGAAGCGAAGCTGATCGTGCACTGGCCGCCCGGCAATGGCGGTGCCACGCCGAGTCGGTCCGCGATGGTAACGAGCAGGCGGATGTCGCCGCCCGCCGCCGCGGCCTCCTCCGCCAGCAGCCCCGTTTCGGCGCATATGGCCGGATCGGTAGCGTCGTCGCCGTAAATGTTGGCGAGCGCCGTGGCGAAGCGGTCGTAATGCGTCTGCGCTTCCCCGCCATGGCCGGCGCGGAACTGCGCCAGGATGACGGTGTTGGCGCCCTGGATCGTGGCCCGGTTGGCGGCGACGAACCTGTTATAGGCGTCGGCGACATTGACGCCCATCGCCTGGCAGCGCAGCGTGGCCACCATCAGCCGCGACTGCAGGTCCCTGACCTTGGCGGCGGCAACCTGGGTTTCGTTCCAGCATCCCATGACGGCCTGAGCCGGCACCGAGACGCAAAGCAGCAATGCGGCGCCCGCGAAGAGGCCGCGTCTTTTCATTTGTCCACTCATGAGTTCCTCCCCACTCGACCGGACGCTTGCTGCGCCTCGATCGACTCGAAGGTCTCATGGCGGTGGTTGCCGGGATCTCAACCGTTAGGGTTAAAAGCGGCGAACGGTTTAGGGCCTTACGCCGTGCCGGACTCCGCCGTCAGCAGGCGGGGATCGACTCCGGCCGACCGGAACGCGTTCGCCCATCGCGTGTCCACGTCGCAGGCGTAGAGCAGATCCTCATTGCCCGGCGTCACGAACCAGCCGTGGCGGCGCATCTCCTGCTCGAGCTGGCCGCCGCCCCAGCCGGCATAGCCAAGAGCCGCGACCCAGCGCGCCGGCCCCTTCCCTCCGGCGATGGCCTTGAGGATGTCGAGCGTCGCGCTCAGCACCCAGCGGCCGGCGACATGGATCGAATCGGCGCCGCCCCAATCGGGCGTGTGCAGGACGAAGCCGCGCTGGGGCTCGACCGGCCCGCCCTGATGGATCGGCACGTTCGGCGCCTCGCCGGGGGCGATGTCGAGCTGCTTCAGGAGATCGTGAAAGCCGATCCGCGGCGCCACCCGGCCCAGCCCGATGCCGAGCGCGCCTTCCTCGTCATGGACGCACATCGCGATCACCGCCTTGTCGAAGCGCGGATCGCCGATGCCCGGCATGGCGAGCAGCAGCTGGCCGGTGAGGAAAAGAGGCGCGTCCATGACTGCACTATAGACCGGCCGGACGCCCGGACAATCGCCCGGGGCCTATCGCGCGCCCGGACGCCTTGCTAAGGGGCCGGCCTGCCCGAACAAAGGAGAGCGAAATGACGATCAAGGTTGGCGAGAGCATTCCCGGCGCGACCCTCATCAAGGCCGGCCCGGAGGGGCCCCAGCCGGTCGAAACCGACGCCTTCTTCGCTGGACGGCGGGTCGCGCTCTTCTCGGTGCCGGGCGCGTTCACGCCGACCTGCTCGGCCCGTCATTTGCCGGGCTTCGTCGAGCGCGCCGAGGAATTGAAGGCCAAGGGCGTCGATGAGATCGCCTGCATCGCGGTGAACGACGCCTTCGTGCTCCAGGCCTGGGCCGCCCAGGCCGGCGCGGAGGGCAAGGTCACCATGCTCGCCGACGGCAATGGCGATTTCAGCGAGGCGCTCGGCCTCGCCGCGGATTTCACCAAGTTCGGCATGGGCAGACGCGGCCAGCGCTGGTCGGCGATCGTCGAGGACGGCGTGGTGAAGGAGCTCAACGTCGAGGAGCCGGGCGCGTTCAGCGTGTCGAGCGCCGAGTTCCTCTCGGCGCAGCTCTAGGGCCCTAGCGCGCTGCCGGCGCCGGCCTCAGCACCTCGGCCACGAACCGGTCGACCTGGGTGGCGAAGACCAGCAGGTTCACCGCGAGGTTGCCGCGGATGATCCCGTAATCGGCGGTCAGATAGCGCTGCAGCGCCGGCCGGCCGTCGGCGGTCAGGAAGGCGCGCGCGAAGGCGTAGCGCTGGTTGAAGGACTGGACCGCGCTGCCGAGGCGTTCCGGCGTCGCCCCGGCGGGCCGGTTCCACACGGCCTGGATCGAGATCGCCTTGCAGGCCGCGCCCTGCCGCTCGCAGCTGCCGTAGAGGATCGCCGCTCGCCGGCCGTTGGCGAAGGTGACCTGCAGGATCGGCCGGTCCGCCGTCCCCCGCCGCTCGAAGCGAGCGCCGATCTGGGTCAGCACCGTCTCGACGGTCGCATAGTTGAAGGTCGGCAAGACCTGGCGATTCTCGGGCGACGCCGGATTGAAGCGGGCGGGCGCGGGCGTCGTCTGCGCTGTTGCGGCGCCGGCGCCGGCGGCAAGGAGGATCGAGGCGATGGCGAACCGCATCCAGCGTCTCCGGCCTATCGCGGGACCAGCACGAAATCGACCCAGACCCGAATCTCGGTGCGGACCTGGCCGGGCTCGATCGGCGTTCCCGAAATGCGGCTGCCGGACACGGCGAACTGGCGAGACTCCCCATAATGAGCGGCGCTGCGTTCGCTCACCCGGAGCACACGGCTCACGCGCAGGCCGAGCGCGGCGGCATAATCCTCGGCTTCGGTGCGCGCCTCGGCGACCGCCCTTTGCCGGGCCGTCCGCCGCGCGGCCGCGTCGTCGGCAAGCGAGAAATTCGGCCCGGCGACCCGGTTGGCGCCGGCGGCGAGCATCGCATCAATTATGACCGGCGCCCGATCGAGGTCGCGGACCCTGACGCCAAGCTCGTTGGTCGCCGTATAACCGATGATCCCGGGCTCGGCGGGCCCCGTCCGCTCCCTGGCCTGCCGGTCGAATTGCGGCATGACCCTCAGCACGTCCGTCCGAATGTCCGCCGACGCGACCCCCATGGCGCGGATCGCGTCGATCAGGCGGCGGGCGAGATCGGCGTTCGCCCTCGCCGCTGCCGTTGCCGTCGGAGCCACGGTGACGACACCGGCCTCGACCGTCATCACGTCCGGGCGCGACAGCTCCGCCCCGACCGATTCGACCTCGAGCAGGGTCTCGCCCGCGCGCAACTCGAACGGCGCGTTCTGCGCGCTCGCGGCCCCGGCGAGAGCAAGCGCGAAGGCTGCGATTACCAGCCGCACCGGCGCCCCTGATTCTGCTCGCGCAGCCAGCCGAGCAGCGGCCGGAAATATTCGACCATCGGCGCGGCCGACATCTCGCGGCTGCCGGTGAACGCCTCGAGCGCGTCGGGCCAGGGCCGCGAGGCGCCCATGGCCAGCATCTCGTTCAGGCGCCGGCCGACCTCGCGATTGCCGTAGAAGGTGCAGCGGTGCAGCGGCCCGCGCCAGCCGGCGATGTCGCAGGCGGCCTTGTAGAACTGGAACTGGAGGATGCGGGCGAGGAAGTAGCGCGTGTAGGGCACGCTGGCGGGCACGTGATATTTGGCGCCAGCGTCGAAATTCTGCTCGGTCCGAGCTTCAGGCGGGACGATGCCCTGATATTGAAGCCGCATCCGGTCCCACGCCGCCTGATATTCGCCGGCCGGGATCTGGCCGGAGTAGATGCCCCAGCGGTAGCGGTCGACGAGCAGGCCGAACGGCAGGAAGGCGATCTTGTCGAGCGCCTGCCTCAGGAGGAGCGCCCGATCCTGCTCCTCGTTGGGCATCTGATTCTGCCTCAGGAGGCCGATCTGGACCAGATATTCCGGCGTTACCGAGAGCGCGATCATGTCGCCGATCGCCTCGTGGAAGCCGTCATTGGCGCTGTCGAGATAGAGGAAGGGCTGGCGGTTGTAGGCGCGCTGGTAATAATTGTGGCCGAGCTCGTGGTGGACGGTGACGAAATCGTCGGCGTTGACCCGCGTGCACATCTTGATTCGCAGGTCATCGACATTGTCGAGGTCCCAGGCCGAGGCGTGGCAGATCACCTCGCGGTCCCGGGGCTGAGTGATCATCGAGCGCTCCCAGAAGGTCGCCGGCAGCGGCGCGAAGCCGAGCGAGCTGAAGAAGCTCTCGCCCTGGCGGACGATTTTCGTCGGATCGTAGCGGGCGCGCTCGAGCAATTGCGTCAGGTCGTAGGGCGCGGCGCCGCGCGTCCGCGGGACGACCACGTCGTAGATATTGCCCCATTCCTGCGCCCACAGATTGCCGAGCAGGTCGGCGCGGATCGGGCCGGTGGCGGGCTGGACGCTGTCGCCGTAAGTGCGGTTGAGGCCCGCCCGGGCGAAGCAATGGATCTCCTCGTAGAGCGGCCGCACCTCGGTCCACAGCCGCTCGGTCAGCGCCGCGAACTCGTCGGGCGTCATATCATATTTGGAGCGCCACATCGCGCCGGTGTCGGGGAAGCCGAGCTCGCGCGCGCCGGCGTTCGAAATTTCGGTCATCCGCGCATATTGGGGACGCATCGGACCGCCGACATTGTTGTTCCAGCTCGTCCACATCTCGGCCAGGTGCGCCGGGTTGCGGACCGTGCCCATCCGCGCCTCGATCTCGTTCCCGGTCAGCGTCTCGCCGTTCATCGTGCCGCGGCCGCGGCCATATTGCGACTGGAGGTCGGTCGCGATCCGGTTCAGCTCCGCCGCGGCTCCCGGCGTGGTCGGCGCGGGCAGGGTCAGGGCGCCGCGCAGGATGTTGAGCTTGCGGCGAGTGTCGGGGCTGAGGCCTGGGACGTCCGCGTAGCGCGCCGCTTCGTTGGCGAAGCGAACGCCCATCTCGGTGCCGATCGTGCCGAAATGGGCGGCGAGCGCGTCCGTGTCCTGGGTGATGTAGGTCGCGTTCACCCACTGGGCGCGGTTGCTGATCGCGCTGAACTCGGCAAGCTCGCGCTCGGCCCGTGCGATGAAGGCGTCGGCCTCCGCCGCGGTCGGCGCGGCTCCGTCCCGCGCGGCCGCGGAGGGCGGGGAGAGAGCGGCGCTCTGGTCGGCTTCGGCGGCGGCGCAGCCGGAGGCAAGGCAGGCGGCGACGGCGATGGCAAGCGACGAAACGGTCGATTTCATGGCGGCATCCTCGTTTCTCTTTGAGCGTGCGGCGCTAATGGACCTGGCTTTTCACAGGGTCAACGGGCGAGAAAATCCCCGAGCGCCCGGCCCAGTTCCGCCCTGGTCACCGCGCTCATATGGTTTCCGGGCACTTCGACATATTCGCCGCTCGGCAGCATCTCCGCCAGGGCCTCGGCCGAACCGTTGTCATGGTCCTCCGCGCCGCTGAGCACGAGAGTCGGAATCGCGATCGCGCGCAGCTCGGCCTCGCCGGTGTCGACGAAGCTGTCGAGCAAAGGCAGCAGCGCGTCGGGGTCGCCGCCGGTCGTCTTCAGGAAGGCCTCGGCCAGCCATTCCGGGGAGCCGCGCGGATGCGTGCCGAGGCCTTTCAGGATCTCCTTGAAATGCTCCCCGCGCGAGCCCGTCCAGGTGAGGCCCTGGAGGCCCATTCCCGCGATGATGAGACGTTTTGGCGTCGCGCCGCGCGCAACCATCCGCACCGCCGTCCGTGCGCCCAGCGAGTAGCCGCCGAGGTCGTAGTCGGTGAGGCCGAGATGAGCGACCAGCGCCAGGCCGTCCTCTGCGAGGACATCGGGCGGGTAGGCGGCCGGGTCGTGCGGCTTCGCGCTGGTCCCGTGCGCGCGCAGATCCGGCAAGATCACCCGCAAGCCGCGGTCGGCGATCTCGGCGGCGTGGCCGAAGCGGATCCAGTTGGTGTCGGCGTCGGAGAAGAGGCCGTGAAGCAGCACGACGGGCGCGCCATCGCCCAGCTCGTGCCAGGCGAGCTCGACGCCGTCCCGCGCGGTGAAGGCGTGCCTAGCCGGGGAGCTTGCCAACCGCGTTCATCCAGCGCTCGACCACCGGCTTATATTCGTCGACGCGATATTCCGGCAGGCCCTCGGTGTTGATCCAGGCGCGGCGCATGCTCTCGACCCCGAAATGGTGGACCGGGCGGAAACGCTCGGGATCGTCGAAGGACGCGACGGTGAGGTCGAGATTCTCGCTGTCCGGGAATTCGAAGCCGAGCGAGGTTCCGCACGCGGCGCAATAAGGCCGCCGCGCGATCGGCGAGCTCTGGTACCAGTCCGGCCCGTTCTCCCAGGCGACGTCGGCTTTCTTCACATTCTTGAACGCGATCGAGATGCTGCCGGTCGCCCGCTGGCACATCCGGCAGTGGCAGAGATAGGCCTCGTCATTGTGGACCTGCGCCCTGTAGCGCACCTTGCCGCACGCGCAGCCGCCCTGCATCTCATCGCTCATCTTTTCGCCTCCCAAGCCTCAACGCGACCGCCGCGATGACGGCCCCGGACGCCGCCAGCGCCATATCCTTCTGCGCGTCCCATATATCGCCTTGCTGACCGTTATAAGCATCGGCGAGCGGCCCCTCCATCATCACGGCGAACAGCCATTCGACCAGCTCATAAAGCAGGCTCACCGCCAATACGCTCTCGACCGCGACGTAGAGCGCCAGGCGCGGCGATATCCCCAAATATCGCCGCAAAGCCTCGCTGACCGGCAGCACGGCCAGCAGGCCATAAGCGAGATGGACGAGCCGGTCGTAATGATTGCGCGTGAAACCGAACGCCTCGCTGATCGTGTGACCGGTCAACGCCTGCGCAAGAACGTCATAGGGCACGTGGGTATAGGTGTACCGGCCGCCGATCGTGTGCAGCGCGAAAAAGAGCGCAATGCAGGCGAGCGCGGCGTTCGACAGCGGCCAGCGCCGCAGCAGGAAGGGCGCGGCGACCAGCAGCAGCAATGTCGGGAGATGGTGCAGCGGCGCCATCGCCGGGAACGGCTGCTTGATCTGAACAAGCAACAGGAGTGCAATGAGGAGGCCCAGCATGACCCGCTGGGCTTGCGGAACGGCACTCATTCCCCGCCGATCCGGATCGCCTCGAGCCGCGCCCGCCATTCTCCCGGAAGCGCGGCCGGCCGCCGCGATGCGCGATCGACATAGACGTGGGTAAAATGTCCCTCCGCGGCCGCTTCGTCCGCGCCTTTGGCGAAGATGCCGAGCCGGTAGGTGGCGCTCGAATCGCCGAGCCGCTCGACGCCGAGGCCGATCTCGACCGGCTCGGGATAGGTGAGCGGCGCCGCGTAGCGGCATCCCGTCTCGACGACGAGCCCGATCGGATCGCCCTTCTCGACGTCCAACAGCCCGGCTTCGATCAGCCAGCCATTCACCGCCGTGTCGAACCACGCATAATGGACGGTGTTGTTGACATGCCCGTAAGCGTCATTGTCGGCCCAGCGCGTCGCGATCTCCCGCCAGACCGGGTAAGCCATCCGTCCCCTCAAAGCGCGGCCTCGTAGAGCCGCCGCGCGTCGGCCTGGCTGATCGGGCAGGGATTGTTGATGAGGAGACGCTCCTGCTTCATCGCCTCGGCCGCGAGCAGATCGAGATGCTCGGGGCCGACGCCGACCGCGGACAATCGCTGCGGCACGCCGGCCGCGCGCGACAGCCGAGCGAGATGCTGGACGAAGGCCTGCGCCTGGCCCTGCCGGCCGACGTCCCTGACCGTCGGATCGAGCATCGCTCCAAGCTCCGCGTAGAGCGGCATCGCGGCCTCCATATTGTGGCCCAGAACATGGGTCAGCATCAGCGCGTTGGAAAGGCCGTGGGGGACGTGGAAATGGCCGCCGAGCGGGTAAGCGAGCGCGTGGACGCCGGCGACCGGCGCATTTGCGAAGGCGACTCCGGCAAGGTGCGCCGCGAGCAGCATCTTGCCACGCGCGTCGATGTCGCCGGGCCGATCGCACGCCTTCAGCAGATTGTCCGAGATGAGCCGCAGCGCCTTGCGCGCGAACATGTCCGACATCGGGTTCTTGAGCCGCGCCGATGTGTAGGCCTCGATGGCGTGGACCATCGCGTCGATGCCGGTGGCGGCGGTGACCGCGCGCGGCAGGCTCAGGGTCAGCTCGGGATCGAGCACCGCCCAGTCGGCGAGCAGCTTCTCGCCGCTGACGCCACGCTTTTCGGTGCCGCCCACGGTGATCACGGTCACCGGTGTCGCCTCCGATCCGGTGCCGGCCGTGGTCGGCACCAGCGCGAGCGGGAGCTTCCGGCCCAGCGCCTTGCCGACGCCCCAGAGCGAATCGAGATCCTCTCCCGTGGCGATCAGATAGGCGGCGAGCTTGGCGACATCCATCGGGCTGCCGCCGCCGAAACCGACAACCGAGGTCGCGCCCTCGCCCGCCGCCACCGCGGCCATCAAGGTCTCGCGCGACGGATCCTGCTCGACCGCGTCGAAGACGATGGCTTCCGGCAGCGCTTCCAGCACCGCCTCGGCCAGGCCGAGCGCCAATACCGTCGCGTCGGTGACGAAGAGGCAGCGCCCCGCCGGCAGCAGCTCCGCGAGCCGCCGCGCCGCCCCCGGCCCCGCGATCAGCTTCGGCCCGTAACGGAATTCGTAAGTCTGCATGGGAACTGCTTAGAGCGCCTCGTCCCCCGCGTCACCCCAAAGCGGGCTAGAACGAGCGCTGGAGCCGGCTGAACAGGCTCCGCGCCGGGCTGCCGGCGCCGCCGTCCTCGGCGAAGCCGCCCTGATCGAGGCGGCTCACCCGGCCGTACAATTCCTCGCTCGCGCGGATGAGGTCGGCCGCCGGTTCGGGCAGGCGCGCGAGCAGCGCCCGGTCCGTGTCCGCCGCGTCGCCGAGCCGGCGCTCGGCCACGCCGGCCTCGGCGCGGCTCAATTCGCCCGCGGCCACGGCGCGCTGGGTCAGCAGCCAGGCGATGACGTGCATCAGCCGCGTCGTGACCTTCAGCGACTCGCAGGAAAAGCCGACGCGGTCGAGCGGGTCGAGCGCCAGCCGGTCGTCGCGGCCGCCGGTGTCGAAATAGGAGCGCGCCTCGTCGGCGAGCACCATTGCCTCGATATAGAGCCCGTCGATCAGCTTGGGCGTCAGCCGCCCCTGTTCCGCCGCCTGTGTCATGGGCAGGGAAATGCCACAGCGAAGCGGCGCCGGATATGGCAAAAGAAGGTAAAAATCGTCCCGATTAGGGGCTGGCGAAACCGCTCAGGCGATGATGTCGGGGACAGCTATGTCTTCGAGCTGGGCGATCTCGTCCTTCAGCCTCAGCTTTCGCTTCTTGAGCCGCGCCAGCTGGAGCTGGTCGCGCCCAGCCATGCTGCGCAATGCGTCGATGGCGGTATCGAGATCCCGATGCTCGGTCCTGAGGGCCGCGAGTCGCGACCCCGGATCCTGAGCAGCTGAGTCCTGGCCTTCCATAAGCACTCCCTCGCTCCTCATCCGGATATATGGCGCCTTGATAAACCTTCGACGGACCGGCGTACATATGTGTTGGACCGCCGTCCCCGGGGGAGACAAGCCGCCCGTTGCGTGATTAGATGCGGCACTCATGAAAGAGGAGATGCGAATGCACCAGGCGCACGTTTCGGCCCTCCAGGCCAAGCATGCCGGCCTCGAAGCCAGGATCGTCGAGGAAAGCCAGCGGCCCCTGCCCGACATGGCGACCCTCGCCCGGCTCAAGAAGGAAAAGCTCAAGATCAAGGAGGAAATGAGCGGATTGAACGGAGACGCGCCGCATTAGGGACTCGCGTCCATCCGCCAGGTGAAAGCGCCGCCCCCGAAAGGTCCCGGGGCGGCGCATTGATTCAGTCGTCGCGGGAGATGCGCTCGTTCTTCTCGTGGCGCTCCTGCGCCTCGACGGTCATCGTCGCGATCGGCCGGGCCTCGAGTCGGGCGAGGCTGATCGGCTCCCCCGTGACCTCGCAAAAGCCGTAATCCCCGGTGTCGATCCGGCGCAGGGCCGAGTCGATCTTGGCGATCAGCTTGCGCTGACGGTCGCGGGTGCGAAGATGGATCCCCCAATCCGTCTCGCTCGACGCCCGATCGGTCAGATCGGCCTCCTGGATCGGCCCACTGGCGAGCGCCGTCATCGTCTCGCGGGATTCCCTGAGGATGCCGTCCTTCCAGGCGAGCAGCTTCGTGCGGAAATATAGAAGCTGGTCGGCATTCATGAACTCTTCGTTGGCGCTGGGACGGTAGCCGCCGGCGAAGTCTTGACTGAAAGCGTCACTATGAAGCGTAGCCATTACCCCTCCACTCCTCGCCTCCCGGCAAATGCCAGGCGGTCGAACATGGGGCAGAGGCGCAGTTCTGGCCTTTTTTTAGCCTCCCGCCCCAGCGCGCCTATAGCCACGGCTTCTATCCAGCACAAGTCACTCTAACGGGGTGGAATTACGCGCGGAAATCGCCCGGGGCGCCAAGTTTGGCGCCGGCGGCGGTCAAGCGCGGCCTGGCGCCGCGGCTCCGCGAATCGGGCGGGCGGAAGCGAATCCGGCCCGGCGTTAACCATGATTGGCAAAAAACGTGCACGGCCCGGCGTTCACCCGCTCTCACAAGCTGTGCAGTAATGGGACGAAAGCCTCGTAACAGGCCCGAATCCGGGGCTTTTCGGGCAACAAGATGGTAAACACGCTTGCGCTTAAACCGATCGTTTGCATCTGCTGTTTAGCGCCGCACCAGCGATGAATTGGGCCCCAGGTCTTTTCCATCCACCGGGTCGGTCAGGAACAGGGATGCTGTTATGTCGGTAAGAATGGCTCTGGCAAAACTCTGCGCTTGCACGTGCGGCGGTGCGATCATCGGCGGCGGCGCGGTTCATGTCGCGGAAAATCCGCCTCCGCGCCCCGCTATCGTCAAGCAGGCGCATGCGAAGAGCGGCCATGTTCGCCGCGGCGCGCGCTCGGCCTATCGCCGCCGCGTCGTCAGGCGCACCGTCCGCAGAGTCGCCTGCGCGGCGCCGGCTCAGACGGTCACCCGGACGATCATCCCCCCGATGTTCGCGCCGCCTCCCCTACCCCCGGTCGCGGTGGGCTCGAGCGGCGGCAGCGGCGGCCTGGTCGTGGTCGGCGGTTCGGGCGGCAGCGGCTTCGGCTTCGGCGGCGGCTTCTTCTCGGGCGGCTTCTTCGGGGGCAGCTCGGCGTCGAGCGGCGGCACCATCGTGACCGTCCAGAACAACAACAGCAACGAGCAGAATCAGGGCCAGAACCAGAATCAAAATCAGAATCAGAATCAGAACCAGAATCAAAACCAGAATCAGAACGAAAACCAGAACCAGAATCAGAACGGGTCCAGCGGATCGTCGAGCCACGGCTCCTCGAGCAAGGGCAGTTCCAGCCACGGTTCGTCCAGCCACGGTTCGTCCAGCCATGGTTCGTCCAGCCACGGTTCGTCGAGCCATGGGTCGTCGAGCCAGGGCAGCTCCAGCTCGAGCTCCAACGGCGCCTCGACGAGCTCGACCAGCTCCGGCGCGTCGACCAGCACGTCGTCGACCAGCTCGGGCGCGTCCACCTCGACAAGCTCGGGCGCGTCCACCTCGACCAGCTCGGGAGCGACCGGCGGATCGTCGAGCTTCGGCTCCTCGGGCAGCACCAGCGGCTCGAGCTCCTCCTCGTCGAGCACCAGCGCGTCGAGCTCGGCCAGCAGCTCCGGTTCGTCGTCGGGCGGTTCGTCCAGCTCGACCGGCGGCACCCAGGTCCCGGCCCCGCCGATGATCCTGCTGTTCGGCGCCGCGGCCGCGGCGCTCGTCGCCCGCAAGCGCCTCGGCAAGCGCGACGCCGCCTAAGCAAGCGAGAGCGATCTAGAGGCCCCGTCCGGCAGTCCGGGCGGGGCCTTTTCCATGCGCCGAAGGTTGCCGAGGCCAGCCCGCGCCGCCATAGACCCTCACCATGCGCATCCTCCTCACCAACGACGACGGCGTCAACGCCTCCGGCCTCAAGCTCCTCGAAACGATCGCGCGGGCCTTTTCCGACGACATCTGGATCGTGGCGCCGACCGAGGAACAGTCCGGCTCCGGCCATTCGCTGACCCTGACCGTGCCGGTGCGCCTGAGGAAATTGGGGGAGCGCCGCTTCTGCGTCACCGGCACGCCGACGGACGCGGTGATGATGGGCCTCGCCCACATCATGAAGGAGGCGAGGCCCGACCTCATCCTCTCGGGCGTCAACCGCGGGGCCAATCTCGGCGAGGACGTCACCTATTCGGGCACAGTGTCGGCGGCAATGGAAGGCGCGCTCGCCGGCATCCCCTCGATCGCCCTCTCCCAAAGCTATGCCAAAGAAGGGATGGGCGACACCGTCCCCTTCGCCGCCGCCGAAGCCTGGGCCGAGCGGGTGCTGCGCCCGCTCATCTCGACGCCGATGGCGCCGCGCACCCTGGTCAACGTCAACTTTCCCGCGCTCCCGCCCGCGGACGTGAAGGGCGTCCGCGTCGTCCGCCAGGGGCTGCGCGATTATGGCCGGCTAAAGATCGTCCAGCGCACCGACACGCGCGGCTACGATTATTACTGGTTCGGCCTGGGGCCCATGATTCAGACGCCCGGCCACGCCACGGACCTCGAAGCCATCGCCGACGGTTATGTCGCCGTGACCCCGCTCCACCTCGATCTGACCCATGAGGATTCGCTCGGCCGGCTCGCGGAGCTCTATCCCTGATGCGCCTCAGGCCGCGCGGACCCGACACCGTCACGCTGCGGCGCAAGAGCCCGCTTCCCATCTGGGTGCAGATCGGCTGGCGAGTCGCGTTGGTCCTCGGACTCCTCGTCTTCGCCATCGCCGTCCACTGGCTCGAGCGGGACGGTCTGCGCGACCATTATGACAATCACGTCAGCTTCCTCGACGTCATCTATTTCACCATGATCAGCATCACCACGACGGGCTATGGCGACGTCGTGCCGGTCACCCCGACGACGCGCATGTTCGACGCGCTGGTGGTGACGCCGATCCGCGTCTTCTTCGTGCTGATCTTTATCGGCACCGCCTACACTTTCATCTTCCGCCGGACATGGGACAAATGGCGCATGGCAAAGCTTCAGAAAACGCTCGGCGACCACATCGTCGTCGCCGGCTTCGGCACCAGCGGCTCGGAGGCGGTCGACGAGCTGATCGCGCGCGGCGCGCGGGCGCAGGACATCGTCGTGATCGACTGCGAGGACGAAGCGCTCGAGCGCGCCGAATCGCTCGGTTGCGCGATCCTCAACGCCGACGCCACCCGCGACAAGACGCTTCAGGCGGTCCACATCGACCGCGCCAGGGCGATGATCGTCTCGGCCGGCCGCGACGATACCTCGATTCTGATCACGCTGACCGCCCGCCACCTCGCGCCCGACCTGAGGATCAGCATCGCGGTCCGCAACGAGGATAATGAGCTGCCCGCCCGCCAGGCCGGCGCCACGACCGTCATCAATCCGGTCAGCTTCGCCGGCCTGCTTCTCGCCGGCTCGACCCAGGGCGCCCATATCGCCGACTATATCGCCGACCTCGCTTCCTCGAGCGGCCGAGTCCAGCTCCACGAGCGCGAGGTGCGGGACGACGAATGCGGCAAGCCGCTCTCGGCCATCGCCAAGGGCCTCGGAGTCCGCGTCTACCGCGCCGGCAAGCCTTACGGCTTCTGGGAGCCCGAGGCCCGTTCGCTGATCGCCGGCGACTGCATCGTCGAGATCCTGCCGACTTCCAAGACGGAGGCGGAGCTTGGCCCGACCTGAATCGGCGCACCAACTCTCGTCCGCCTCTCAATTATTGCGGGGTCGGCGCTGGACGTGTAGCCGCCGCTCACACGCTTACCGGTGCCCCTAGGAAAACCGGCGCTTTGCCTCTATGTCGCCCGCTCCCATGCTTCTCGAACTCCCCTCCCCGCCCAAGGTCGGCATGGTTTCGCTCGGCTGTCCCAAGGCGCTGGTCGATTCCGAGCGCATTTTGACCAGGCTGCGCGCCGACGGCTACGCCCTGTCGGGCGATTATGCCGGCGCGGACGTGGTGCTGGTCAACACCTGCGGCTTCCTCGATTCGGCGAAGGAGGAAAGCCTCAGCGCGATCGGCGAGGCGATCGCCGAAAATGGGCGAGTCATCGTCACCGGCTGCATGGGCAAGGAAGCGGAGATGATCCGGGCGCGCTTCCCGCAAGTGCTCGCGATCACCGGCGCGGCGCAATATGAGGACGTGGTCGGCGCGGTCCATATCGCCGCGCCGATCCCCCCTTCGGCCTATCTCAACCTGGTCCCCGACGCTGGGCTGAAGCTGACGCCGCGCCACTATTCCTATTTGAAAATCTCGGAGGTCTGCAACCATCGCTGCGCCTTCTGCATCATTCCCTCGCTGCGCGGCGACCTCGTCAGCCGCCGCCCCGACGCCATCCTGCGCGAGGCCGAGAAGCTGGTCGCCGCGGGCACGAAGGAATTGCTGGTCATCAGCCAGGACACCTCGGCCTACGGCGTCGATCTTCGCCACGCCTCATGGCCCTGGAAGGGCGGAGAGCTGCGCGCCCACATGACCGACCTCGTCCGCGAGCTTGGGCGTTTGGGGGCCTGGGTCCGCCTCCACTACGTCTATCCCTATCCGCATGTGGACCGGGTGATCCCGCTGATGGCCGAGGGGTCGATCCTCCCCTATCTCGACATCCCCTTCCAGCATGCGAGCCCGAAGGTGCTCAGGGCGATGAAGCGCCCCGCCAACGAGGCGAAGGTGCTCGAGCGGATCCGTTCGTGGCGCGCCATCTGCCCCGATATCGCCATCCGCTCCACCTTCATCGTCGGCTTCCCGGGGGAGACCGAGGAGGATTTCGACTATCTCCTCCAGTGGCTGGAGGAGGCCCAGCTCGACCGCGTCGGGGCGTTCAAGTTCGAGCCGGTGAGCGGCGCCGCGGCCAATGCGCTGCCGGGCATCGTCCCCGAGGAGGTGAAGGAGGAGCGCTACGCCCGCTTCATGGAGAAGAGCGCCGCCATCTCCGCCGCCAAGCTCCAGGCGAAGATCGGCCGCACCATTGACGTGATCATCGACGCGGTCGGAGAGGAGGGCGGCGCCACCGGCCGCTCGAAGGCCGACGCGCCCGAGATCGACGGCGAGGTCCACCTGCGCGACGCGGGGCATCTCGCTTTGGGGGACATCGTCCCGGTGCTCGTCGAGGATGCCGACGAGCACGATCTCTACGCAGTGCCGATCGGGTGACGGGCGGCGGCCTTTTGGTCGCGCCGCCGCCCGTTCTTGTTAGCCGTCTACGCGGTTGACCGGCCGCGACGTCATCGCGCCGACTCCGCCGACCACCGACGCCAGCGTCACGCCGCTGACGATGGCCACCACGGCCACGGAGAGGATGTCGACGCCCTCCCCCATCATTTCGTCGAAGAGGATCACGCCGCCGATGCCGCCGAGCACCGCGATGATTTTCCTCAAGAACCAGGGCCAGGGCCATGGCGGCCGCGGCGGCGTCGGGCACCAGTCGTCGCCGGTCCAGGCGGCCGCCGCTGCGAACAGAAGCACAAGTGGTTCCATAATCGTTCATCCTTTGGTTATTGTTGCCATAACCGAGGGAATACATGCCCCCGCGCCCGAAGCTATCATTTGCGGACTCGGTGGTAAAGCGAGCCCGATTGCGGGCAATGGGTCAATTTGATGTCGCCAAAGCCGAGTGCTAGGCTTGGCATGATGACGGTCTCCCCATCGGCCCATCCCGCATCGCATTCCAGTGCGTCGGCGTCGGCATCCTCTCGTGCGGTGGTGCCTGGCCGCGCGTGCGGAAGCTGCACGCTTTGCTGCAAGACAGTTGCCGTCACAGAACTGGCCAAACCCGCCGGTTCATGGTGCCCGCATTGCCTGCCCTCTAAAGGGTGCGCGATTTACGATTCGCGTCCCGCCGGTTGCCGCGATTTCCATTGTGAGTGGATGCTATCGGAGAAGCTTGGGCCTGAGTGGAAGCCGGACCAGGCCAAGTTTACGCTGATTGTGACCGCCACGGGCCATCTCGCGGCGTGCATCGATCCGGGCTTCCCGTCAGCATGGAGGCAACCGCCTTACTATCAGGCCCTGAGGCAGTGGGCACGAGAGCGCGCTGAAAATCCGTCGTCCTCGTGGCCAGGAGTCGACGTGTGGATTGGGAAGCGCTGCATCATCATTTTGCCGGATGGCGAGAAGGACCTCGGGATGGTGGCGGCGGATGAAGAAGTGCGGATTGACCGCACGATGACGGGCGCAGGCCCGGTCTACGTCGCGAAGAAGTTCAGCGTGTCCGACGCCGGGCCCTCCACAATCGAGCTGATGGACAACCAATCGACGCGATAAGTTCTGCTCGGCCGGGCTAGGATGCGGGGGGAGGCTGCCCGGCCAGCGCAGCGCGCCGCCGCCGGTTGCCGCGGACAATGAGGACGACGATCCCGGCGATCAGCAGCAGGACGAAGATCAATCCGCCCCAGATCCACGGCACGGCCTTGTCCATTGCCTTCAGTATTGCGAGCTCCGACGGTTCCGTAGTGTGCGGCACCACGCTCCACTGCACCACCCGCGGCGGCGCGCCGCCGGCCGCCAAGGTCCTGAATTTGGTCACCGCCCAGCGGCCGCCGCCTTCGGTGACCATGGTGAACTCCTGCGTCCGTTCGGACGACGCGCTGCCGATATTGTTGCTGTTGACGCTGTACGCGACCAGCTCGGTCGTGCCCGGAACGTTGGGATAGAGCGCGGGGACGCCGGCCAGCTGTTTGCCGCTCTCGGTCCACAGCTCCGCGTCGAAGCGCTGCTGAAGCCACGCCTCGTTCCCGCTCCTCAAATTGTCGACCATCGCCTGCGCGAAGGCGCGGTCTTCGGGGCTCGTCATCGCGTTCATCGCGCCGCGCAGCGAACAGGCGCCGGCCAGGAGGACGAGGAAAAGGAGCAGGGTGCGCCGCGCCAGCATGTCCATTCGGAAAACCTCCCCAAGACGGCCGCCTGCGGTCATGCCAGAAATCGGCGGCGCGCTCCAGCCTCTCGGGGCCGGCGGGCCGGGCGTGGCGGCGCGGGCGCGGTTCCGCTAAGGCGCCTGCATGATCGACCTCAAACCGCTGTTGAAGCCTGACAGGGGCCAGCCCGCCACCAGCCTGCATCTCGTCGACGAGGAGGGGTATGAAATCTGGCTGAAGGCCCAGCCCGCGCGGCTGCGCAACGCCCTCGAGGCGCAGGGCTTCAAGGGTGAGGGCTTCCAGCTCGCCATCCTGCCCGGAGAGCGCGACGAATGGGCGGCGGTGCTCGGCGTGGCCAATGTCGACCAGCTCGGAATCTGGTGCCTCGCCAAGGCCGCCGAAAGCCTGCCCGAAGGGACCTACCGCGTGGCTCCGGGCGGGCCGGGGCCGGCGGTGCTGGGCTGGCTGCTCGGCCAGTATCGTTTCGCCCGCTACAAGAAGGAGGCGCCTGGACGGGGCCCGCGAATCCTCCTCACCGACGAGCCGGCGCGGATCGACGAGACTTTGCTTCTCGCCGAATCGACCTTCCTGGTCCGCGATCTGGTCAACATGCCCGCCGGCGACCTCGGCCCCGCCGAGCTGCAAGCCGCCGCCGAGGCGCTCGCCGACGAATGCGGCGCCAAGGCCGTTATTACGGCGGGGCGGGCCCTCGAAAAAGGCTATCCCATGGTCGCCGCGGGCGGCCGGGCGGCGGGCGAAGATCGCGCGCCCCGCCTGATCGAACTGGAATGGGGCGACCGGCGGCATCCGAAGGTCGCCATAATCGGCAAGGGCGTCTGTTTCGATTCGGGCGGGCTCGACCTGAAGCCGGCCGCGGGCATGCGGCTGATGAAGAAGGACATGGGGGGCGCCGCGCACGCGCTCGGCCTCGCGCGCCTCGTCATGCTGGGCCGCCTGCCCGTCCGCCTCCACCTCATCGTCCCCGCGGTCGAGAATGCCGTCTCGGGCAACGCCTTTCGGCCGGGCGACATATTGAAGAGCCGGGCCGGAATCACCGTCGAAATCGGCAATACCGACGCTGAAGGGCGGCTGATCCTCGGCGACGCGCTGGCGCGGGCGGGCGAGGAGAAGCCCGAGCTGATCCTCGATTTCGCCACCCTGACCGGGGCCGCAAGGGTCGCGCTCGGCCCCGATCTGCCGGCTTTGTTCGCCAATGACGATGGCCTCGCCGACGCGCTGGTCGCGGCCGGGCGCGAGGTCTCCGATCCCCTGTGGCGGATGCCCTTGTGGAAGCCTTATGAGGAGATGCTCGCGTCCGACGTCGCCGATCTCGGCAATGTCTCCGAAGCGCCGCTGGCGGGCGCGGTCACGGCCGCGCTCTTCCTCCAGAAGTTCGTGCCCGAAGGCGTTCCCTGGGCGCATCTCGATACCTTCGCCTGGCGTCCCGCAGCCAAGCCGGGGCGGCCGAAGGGAGGCGACGCGCTCGGCCTGCGCGCCGCCTGGGAGATGCTCCGCGCCCGCTACGCCGCCTGATCGGCCTGTTTCTTTTTGCGACAAAGGGGAAACGAAACGGCCGCTGACTGGTTTTACTTCCGAAACGTCGGCCCTCGCATTTTGACCGACGCATTTGGAGCAATCCCTTGGCCGACCAAGCCCTTGGCAGCTGGATGCACACGCTGATCAACTATGTGCGTTCCGGCGAGCCCGACCTTACCAATCGCCAGATGGCACTGATGCTCCTGGTCTATCTCACGCCCGGCCCGCATACGGTGCGCGGCCTCGCCCACATATTGGGCGTGTCCAAGCCGGTGATCACGCGTGCCTTGAACACGCTCGGCTCGCTCGGCTATCTGCGGCGCGTTCGCGACGAAAGCGATCGCCGCAACGTCTTCGTCGCCAAGACGGACAGTGGGCAGGAATTCCTTGAAGGCTTCGAACGAAACCTCGAGCACGAGACCTCCCCGAAGCGGGATCGGAGCGAGCGGGGATTCCTCCTTCAGGACGGATGAGCGTTTCCGGCTGACCGGTCCCTCGCTCACGCTCGATCCGCGCATCCACGCCTACCGCAAGGACATCGCCGACATCGCGCTCGCGGGCCAGATTTTCGCGCCCCATTACGCCCGGCCGCTGCTGCGGGCGTGCGGTCCCGGGCGGGCTGCGGTGCGCGCAGCGCCGGCGCCCGATGCCGAAGCCTTCGCGGATCTGGCGCCCGGTGACGCCTTCGCCGTGCTCGAATATGCGGGCGGCTGGGCCTGGGGATATGCCCAGGCCGGCCACCATGTCGGCTATGTCGAGGCCGGCGCGCTGACCGACCCGGCCTAGTTGCATTCCGCGCCCGAAACGAGCAGTCTCCGCGCACCTGGGGAGGGACTGGATATGAACGAAGCGATTGGCGCTAGGCCGCCGGGCTGGTTCCGCATCGTCGCGGTGCTTGCCATGTTGTGGAACCTGGTCGGCGTGTGGTCCTATCTTTCGAAGGTCGGCGCGGTGCCCGAGATGATGGAGATGACACCCGAGCAGGTCGCGCTCGCCGCGGCCATGCCGGTTTGGGCAACCGCCGCCTTCGCCATAGCGGTGTTCGGCGGCTTGCTGGGCAGCGTGGGCCTCCTGCTGGGCAAGGCCTGGGCGCGCCTGCTGCTGATCCTGTCGTTGCTCGGCATGCTCGTCCAGTTCTGCTGGTGGCTGCTGATGAGCGGCGCGATGGAGCAGATGGGCGCCTCGGCCGCCGCCATGCCGGCAGTGGTTGTCCTGATCGGAATCCTGCTCGTCTGGCTGGCCAATCTGGGTGTGAAGCGGGGCTGGCTGACCTAGCGTCGCCTACATCTCGCCGCGCGCGCGGCGGATGGCGTACCAGCGCTGGACGTTGGCGTTATGCTGTTCGAGCGTGTCGGCGAAGATGTGCCCGCCGGTGCCGTCCGCGACGAAGAACAGGGCGTTGGTCCGCTCGGGATTCAGCACCGCGGCGATCGAAGCGCGGCCCGGATTGGCGATCGGCCCGGCCGGCAATCCGGGGCGGGCATAGGTGTTGTAGCCGTTGTCGGCGCTTAATTCGGAGCGCAGGATGCGCCGGCCGAGCGGCCGCCCCCGAGTCACCGGATAGATGACCGTGGGATCGGCCTGGAGCGGAATCCCTTGCCGAAGCCGATTGGTGTAGACCCCCGCTACCATCCGCCGCTCGGAGGGCTTGCCGGTCTCCTTCTCGACGATCGAGGCAAGGACGATCGCCTCCTCCGGGCTCGCCACCGCGATGCCGGGCCGCCGCCGCGCCCAGAGTCGGGCGAGCTCGCTTCGCATCGCCGCGCGCATCCGGGCGAGCACGGCCGCCCGAGTCTCCCCGCGCTGGTAGGAATAGGTATTGGGGAGCACCGTCCCCTCCTCCGGCACCGCAATCGCTCCGGTGAGGTAAGGCACCCGCATCAGCCGCTCGTGGACGAGCACCGAGGGCATGCCTTCGGGGATGGTGACCAGCCGCTGCACCGGCCGCCCGTGCTGAAGCAGGTTCAATATGCCGTCGGCGCTGAGGCCGGGCGGGATCAGGAACTCGCCCGCCTGGACCGGATCGCCCGAGCCGAGCACGCGCGCGAAGGCGCGGAACGTTCCCGCCCCGCCGCGGATCGCCCCGGCTTCGTCCAGCTGGTCGGCGACGCGGGCGAGGCTCGATCCCTGCGCGACGATGATCGTCTTGGGCGCCGAGGTCGGCCCTGGACCGATCCACAGCAGCCACAGGGCGATTCCAACGGCAAGGACCACGAGGCCGGGGACGAGGATCAGCAGCAGCCGTTTCATGGGAGCAACAGCCGCGTCAGACGGCCTTCATCACCAGGCTGGCGTTGGTGCCGCCAAAGCCGAAGCTGTTGTTGATGACCGCGCGCACCTGCCGCTCCTTGGCCTTGTGGGGCACCAGGTCCACGCCCGCCGTTCCCTCGCTCGGATTGTCGAGGTTGAGCGTCGGCGGCACGATCTGGTCCCGGAGCGCCAGGATGCAGAAGATCGCCTCGACCGCGCCGGCGCCGCCGAGCAGATGGCCGATCGCGGACTTGGTCGAGCTCATCGAGACGCTGCCGATGGCATTGCCGAACAGGCGCCGGACCGCGCCCAGCTCGAGCTCGTCGCCCAGCGGCGTCGAGGTGCCGTGCGCGTTGATATAGTCCACGTCGACGGGATTCAGGCCGGCGCGCTTCAGCGCCATTTCCATCGCCCGGTAACCGCCCGACCCTTCCGGATGGGGCGCGGTGACGTGATAGGCATCGCCCGACAGGCCGTATCCGACCAGCTCGGCATAGATGTGCGCGCCGCGCGCTTTGGCCCGTTCATATTCCTCGAGCACGACCACGCCCGCGCCTTCGCCCATGACGAAGCCGTCGCGGTCCCTGTCGTAGGGGCGGCTCGCCTTTTCGGGCTGGTCGTTGAAGTTGGTGGAGAGCGCCCTTGCCTGGGCGAAGCCGGCGATGCCGAGCGGGCAGAGCGCGTCCTCGGAGCCGCCGGCGAGCATGACGTCGGCATCGTCCATGGCGATCATCCGCGCGGCGTCGCCGATCGAATGGGCGCCGGTCGAGCAGGCGGTGACGACCGCGTGGTTGGGCCCCATCAGACCGTATTTGATCGAGACCTGGCCCGATATGAGGTTGATCAGCCGCCCGTGCACGAAGTGCGGCGACACTCGCCGCGGGCCCTTTTCGTGGAGGACCAGCGCCTCCTTTTCGATGCCGGGCAGGCCGCCGATGCCGGAGCCGATCGAGACGCCGGCGCGAAAGCGCTCCTCCTCGCTCATCTCGGTGAGGCCGGCATCCTCGATCGCCTGGCCGGCCGCGTCGAGGCCGTAGACGATGAACGGATCGACCTGCCGCTGGATCTTGTAGTCGACGCGCTTGTCGGGATCGAAGCCGTATTCGTGGGTCGCGGGCTTGACCTCGCAGGCGATCTGGCAGGCGTAATCGGAGGGATCGAAGCGGGTGATGCGGGTGGCGCCGCTCTTCGAGGCGAGGATGTTCTTCCAGCTCGTCTCCACGTCGCCGCCCAGCGGCGTTACGAGCCCGAGACCGGTGACGACGACACGGCGCATGCTTCAATCTCCAAACAACAAACAGGCCCAGACCCGTTCGGGCTGAGCCTGTCGAAGCCCTTCCTTTTCTCAATGGCCAGGAAGGAGGAAAGATGCCCTTCGACAAGCTCAGGGCGAACGGAAGGATTCTCCTCCCTTAGGCCTTGTTTTGGTCGATATAGTCGATCGCGTCCTTGACGGTGGTGATCTTCTCGGCGGCGTCGTCGGGGATCTCGACCCCGAACTCCTCCTCGAAGGCCATGACCAGCTCGACGATGTCGAGGCTGTCCGCGCCGAGATCGTCGATGAAGCTCGCTTCCTCGGTGACCTTGTCGGCCTCGACGCCCAGATGCTCGACGACGATCTTCTTAACGCGGTCGGAAGTCTCGCTCATATGCCACCTTTCCCTAGCGGTGCCTATTCGTTGGCAACGCCCTAGCCGCTCGCACCCGCCGCTGGCAAGTGGGACGGCGCGTCAGATCATCGCCATGCCGCCGTTCACGTGCAGGGTCTGGCCGGTCACATAGCCGGCTTCGCGGCTGGCGAGGAAGACCGCCGCGGCCGCGACATCCTCGCCGCTGCCCAGATCGCCGATCGGGATGCGGCCGAGCAGCGCCGCCTTCTGCGCCTCCGGAAGCGTTTCGGTCATCGCCGAACGGATGAAGCCCGGAGCGATACAATTGACCGTGATGCCCCGGCTCGCCACCTCCTGCGCCAGCGCCTTGGACATGCCGATGAGACCGGCCTTCGACGCGGCATAATTGGCCTGGCCCGGATTGCCGGTGACGCCGACCACCGACGTCACCGAGACGATCCGGCCGAAGCGGGCGCGCATCATCGGCTTCAGCGCCGCGCGGCACAGGCGAAAAGCGGCCTCGAGGTTGACCCGGATCACCTCCGACCATTCCTCGTCTTTCATCCGCATGGCGAGATTGTCGCGGGTGACGCCGGCATTGTTGACGAGGATGTCGAGCTGCCCGAGCGCCTCTACGGCCCGCGGCACCAGCGCGTCGACCTGCTCACCGTCCGAGAGGTTGCAGGCGAGCGCGACATGATCGCCGCCGAGCTCACCGCGAAAGGCTTCGAGCTTCTCCGCATTCGACCCCGAAACGGCAAGGCGCGCGCCCTGTGTCGCGAGGCTCTTCGCAATGGCCGAACCGATCCCGCCAGAAGCGCCGGTGACGAGGGCCGTCATTCCGCTGAGGTCGAACATGATCAGATCTCCTTCACCAGCGCGTCGAGATCGTCCATCGAGACGACGCTCGTCACCTGAACGCCGGGCGCAATCCTCTTGACCATGGGTCCGAGCACCTTGCCGCCGAACTCGAGGAAATGGGTAACGCCGGCGGCCGCCATCGCGGCGACGCTTTCGCGCCAGCGGACCATTCCGGTGACCTGCTGGACGAGCAGCTCGCGAATGTCGTCCGGATTGTCGACCGGGGCGGCGGTGACGTTGGCGTAGAGCGAGACCGCGGGCGGCTCCATGGCCGCGCCGGCCAGCGCCTCGGCCATAATATCGGCGGCCGGCTGCATCAGTGGGCAGTGGAAGGGCGCGGAGACTGGGAGCAGGATCGCGCGCTTGGCGCCCCTCTCTTTGGCGATCTCCAGCGCCCGCTCGACCGCGCCCCTGTGGCCGGAGATCACCACCTGCGAGGGATCATTGTCATTGGCGATTGTGCAGACCTCGCCCATCGCCGCTTCCTCCGCGATCGTCTGCGCCGTCGCGAGATCCGCCCCGAGGATCGCCGCCATCGCCCCCTGCCCCACAGGCACCGCCGCCTGCATCGCCTGGCCGCGCCGCTTCAGCAGCCGCGCCGTCGTGGCGAGATCGAACGTTCCGGCCGCACAGAGCGCCGAATATTCTCCCAGCGAGTGGCCGGCGACGAAATCGGCCTTCGATTCGAGGTCGATGCCCGAGGCCCGCAGCGTCGCCAGCGCATTGGCCATGATCGCCGGTTGCGCATTCTCGGTCAGCGTCAGCTCCTCCAGCGGCCCTTCGGCCATGAGGCGGGCCAGATTCTGCTGCAGCGCCTCGTCGACCTCCTGGAAAACGGCGCGCGCCTGAGGGCTGGATTCGGCCAGGGCCACGCCCATGCCCACGGACTGACTCCCCTGCCCCGGGAAGATGAATGCGCGCATCGGACTCCCTCCTGTTCGCGCGGGCTGGTAGGCCAGCCCCGCCCCGAAGCGCAAGCGGGGTTGATTTTTCCGCTCCCATCAGCCAGATGCCCTCCGTCCGGGGCGGAGGCCATGCCTTCCGCCCCGGTCAGCATTTGAGACGACAGCCGGAGGGGCGTCCGCAATGGGCGGCGTCAGCAATCGGCCAAAGACAAGGAAATGCGCATCATGCCGCTCTACGAGCATGTTTTTCTCGCGCGTCAGGATCTCGCCCAGGCTCAGGTCGACACGCTGGCGGAAACCGCCACCAAGATCATCGAGGACAATGGCGGCAAGGTCGTCAGGACCGAGACCTGGGGCCTCCGCAACATCGCCTACAGGATCGCGAAGAACCGCAAGGCCCATTATGTGGCCCTCGATTTCGACGCGCCCGCCCCGGCGGTCGCCGAGCTCGAACGCCAGACCCAGATCAACGAAGACGTCATCCGCTACATGACCATCAAGGTCGACGAGCACGAACAGGGCCCGTCGGCGATGATGCGCCGCGGCGATCGGGACAAGCGCCGCGACGACGAGCGCGGTGACCGCGGTGACCGCGGTGACCGCGGCGACCGCGGCGACCGCAACGGCCGCAGCCGCGGCCGCGACGATTTCGACCTCTAGAGCGAAGGGATAGACACGATGGCACGCCCATTTTTCCGCCGCCGCAAGTCCTGCCCCTTCTCCGGCAAGGATGCGCCGAAGATCGACTATAAGGACGTCCGCCTCCTTCAGGGCTTCGTCTCGGAGCGGGGTAAGATCGTCCCCAGCCGCATCACCGCGGTTTCGACCAAGAAGCAGCGCGAGCTGGCCAAGGCGATCAAGCGCGCCCGCCATCTCGGCCTGCTCCCCTACGTCGTAAGATAAGGAGCGAGCGACATGGAAGTCATCCTGCTCGAACGGATCGAGAAGCTCGGCACCATCGGCGACGTGGTCAAGGTGAAGAACGGCTATGCCCGCAACTTCCTCCTGCCCCGCGGCAAGGCGCTGCGCGCCAACGATTCGAACCGCAAGGTCTTCGAAGCCAATCGCGAGAAGATCGAGGCGCAGAACAGCGAGCGCCGCGAAGCAGCCGAAGTCGATTCGCACAAGGTGGACGGCGCCAGGATCCAGCTGATCCGCCAGGCCTCGAACACCGGCCAGCTCTACGGCTCGGTTTCCGCCCGCGACCTCGCCGAGGCGCTGGAAGCGGCCGGCCACAAGGTCGCCAAGAACCAGATCGTGCTCGACCGCCCGATCAAGGCGATCGGCGTCCAGGAGGTGAAGATCGCGCTCCACCCGGAAGTGTCGGTCAATATCATTGTCAACATCGCCCGCTCGCCCGAAGAGGCCGAGCTGCAGGCCCAGGGCAAGGACGTGATGGCCGAGATGTTCGAGAAGGACGTCGCCGGCTTCATCGAGGAGCGCGACGAGTCGCTCGAGCCGGGCGAGATCGCGCCGGAAGCGGCGGCCGAAGATGCCGCCCCTGCCGAGCCTGCGGAAGCGTCTCCCGCCGAGGCGGCCGGGGAGTCTCCCGAAGCCGCGACGATCGCCGAAGCATCGGTCGAGGCTGCGGACGAGGAGGCTTCGGAAGAGGCGCCGGCCGAAGCTGCGGAGCCTGGCGGCGACGATGAGTCGGCCGACAAGGCCTGACCCGCGTGACGATCAAAGAGGGAGGCCGTCGGTTCGCATGAGCCGGCGGCCTTTTTCTTTGCTATCGGCGGGCGCGCTATGATCGAGACGCCCGAATGGCTGCCCTTCGAGCTTGACACCGGGACCGACCGGGTCGCCTGGCTGCGCATGTGCGAGGCCGATTATCGCGCCGCGAGCTTCCTCGACCAGCGCATGCTCGGGCCCGGTTCCGAGTTCAGGCAGTCTCAATGGCCGATCATGCCGGCGGACGCCCGGCGCGACGCCGATTACATCTTCCACATCGGCAATGTGGGATCGACGCTGATCTCGCGCCTCCTGGGCGAGCTGCCCGGCCTGTTCGCGCTCAGGGAACCGCTGCTGCTCAGGACCTTCGCGGAAACCAGACCCCCGCCCGAGCGCTTCGACACGCTGACCGCCTTGCTGTCGCGGACCTTCCGGCCGGAGCAGCGCGCGAACGTGAAGGCGACCAGCTTCACCAGCGAGATCGCCGATATGCTGGTCCGGCCCGGATCGAAGGCCTTGTTTCTCTACGCGACGCCAGAACGCTATCTGGAAGGCATCCTCGCCGGCCAGAACAGCTGGCAGACGCTCGCGGCGCTGAGCGCGGTCCGCCTCGCCCGGCTGCAGAGCCGCTGTCCGGGCCTCACCGCCGACCTTGGCCGCATGCACGATGGGCTGAAGGCGGCCCTGGGCTGGGCATGCGAAATGGCCTCGCTCGGCGAGGCCGCCGGGAAGCTGCCGGCCGAAAGCCCGCTGTGGATGGATTTCGACGTCTTCCTGACCGATCCCGCCGGACATTTCGCGGCCATCGCCTCGCATTTCGGGCATGAGGTCGATGTCGGCACGGCGCGCGCGATCTGCGAGGGTCCGCTGATGCGCCGCTATTCGAAGGCGCTCGACCATGACTATAGCCCTGACTTGCGGCGGGAGATCCTCGCCGACGCCCGCCGCCGGCACGCGCCGGCGATAAGCGATGCGATGAACTGGCTTGGCGCGCTCGAAAGCCGCTATCCTGCCGTCGCGCGGGCGATTCGGCGGGCCGAGGGGAAAAGCTGATGTTCAAGGAGATCACTGTCCTGAGCCCCGCCCAGGTCGCGGAGCTGCGCGAGATCGCCGCTGCGGCCAAGTTCGTCGACGGGCGGATCAGCAACCCGCATTCGACGGTGAAGCAGAACCTCCAGCTGCACGACGAGGCCGCCTATCAGCGCTCCTCACAAGTGCTGATGCAGGCGATGCTGGCGCACGAGGATTTCAGGAATTTCGCCTTCCCGGTGGCGATGCTGCCGCCGATGATGACCCGCTACACGCCCGACATGCGCTACGGCGCCCATGCAGACGCCGCTTTTCTGCAGCTGGGCGACATGCCGGTCCGCTCGGACCTGAGCTGCACGATCTTCCTCAATGACTCCAAGGCTTATGAGGGCGGCGCGCTCCGCATCCAGCTCGGCACGCGGGACATCCGCTTCAAGGGCGAAGCCGGAACCGCGATCGTCTACCCCTCAGACATGCTGCACGAGGTCGAGCCCGTCACCAAAGGGGAGCGCCTCGTCGCCATCACCTTCATCCAGAGCCGGATCGCCGACAATTTCCGCCGCGAGCTGCTCTACGAACTGAACGAAGTGGCGGCGCTCGAGGGCCTGCGCATGGCGCCCGAAAACTTCACCCGCCTCCAGCTCGTCCAGGCGAACCTGCTCCGGCATTGGGGCGACAGGCCCTAACGAATCTCCGAAAGCTCCACGCCCTTGGTCTCCCGCGCCAGCAAGGCGGAGAGGCCGCTGATCGCGCAGGCCGCGCCGACGTAGAGCGCGACCGGCAGCGCCGAATCGTAGCTCCGGTAGAGCCACAAGGCGACGATCGGCGCCAGCGATCCGCCGAAGATCGCGGTCAGCTGATAGGCGATCGAGGCGCCCGAATAGCGGATCCGGGTCGGGAACAGCTCCGCGATCATCGCCGCCTGCGGCCCGTACATGGCGCCGTGGAGAACCAGGCCGATGACGAGCGCGAAGATGATCGACTTGTTGTCGCCGCTGGCGAGCAGCGGAAACAAGGCGAAGCTCCACGCCGCCAGGCCGAAGCCGCCGAACGCATAGACCCAGCGCCGCCCGATCCGGTCCGACAGGCGCGCGAAGAGGGGGATGGCGAAGAATTGCACGGCCGCGCCGATCAGGAGCGCGTTGAGGGCCAGGCTGCGGCTCTCAGCGGCGACATCGACCAGGAAGGTCAGGGAGAAGACAGTGAGGATGTAATAAGAGATGTTCTCGCCGACCCTGAGCCCGGCGCCGAGCACGACCGCCCGGGGCCGCTCCCTGAAGACGTCGAGGGCGGGCATTTTGGGCGGCGTCCCCGCTTCCTCGAGCGCTTCCTCGAAGGTGCGGCTCTCGGCCACGCGATTGCGGATGTACCAGCCGACGACCACCAGCACGAACGAGAGCAGGAAGGGCACCCGCCAGCCCCAGGCGAGGAAATCCGCCTCTTCCTGCAGGCCGGCCATTAGCCCCAGCACCCCGGCGGCGAGCAGGCTCCCCGCGGCGACGCCCGCCTGCGGCCAGCTCGCCCAGAAGCCGCGGCGGGCGGCGTCGCCATGCTCGGCCGCCATCAGCACCGCCCCGCCCCATTCGCCGCCGACGGCGAAGCCCTGGACCAGCCTGAGCGCGACCAGGGCGATCGGCGCCCATATGCCGATCTGCGCATAGGTCGGAAGCAGGCCGATGAGCACGGTCGCCACGCCCATCAAAACGAGGCTCAGCATGAGCAGGCGCTTGCGCCCGATCCGGTCGCCATAATGGCCGAACACGATGCCCCCGACCGGCCGGGCGACGAAGCCGACCGCGTAGGTCGCGAACGCCAGGAAGGTGCCCGCCACCGGATCGAACTGCGGGAAGAACAGCCGGTTGAAGACCAATGCGGCCGCCGAGCCGTAAAGGAAGAAATCGTACCATTCGATGGTGGTGCCGATGAGGCTCGCCATCACCACGCGCCGGAGCGGCGTCTTCTCCCGGGCCTGTCCTTGCTCAGTCACATTCCTCTCCCGGCTTCGTCCGTCCTGTGCGCGATCAGAAGCCGCAACGCCACACGCCCTCCAGCTCGATCTGGGCGTCGGCGCGACGGTTGGTGACCGTGATGCGCGCCGGCCAGCGGCCGGCGTCGGCTGCCGTCGCGCTGGTCCCGCCTACGCTGATGCTGACCTGGCGATCCTCGAAGAATCCGCCGCTCGGCCCCATCGGCGCGGAATGGGTGAAGTGGAGCAGCCGCCCGTTGACTCGGGCAATGGCGTCGCCGGCCGTGGCGGCGAGGAGCATTCGCCCATTGCGGCCGAAAGCGCAGTCCGGGGCCGGCATTTGCGCGCCGCCGAAATCGGCGACCTTGAGAGGTTGCGGCCGCACCACCGCCTGCGGGTCGGCGATTTCGACTTCGGGCGTCGAGAGACGCGCGATCTGGTTGGCCGTGACGCCCCTGTTCTCGCCGACGACGCGTTCCCCGCCGCACCCGGCGAGAAGCAGAATCAAGGCGGCGGACGCGCGCATCAATAGCCCATCAGCGCCAGCACCTCGCGGCGGCTGCGCTCATCCTCGCGAAACCCCCCCATCATCCGGCTGGTCGTCATCATGACGCCCGGCGTGGCGACGCCGCGCGCGCTCATGCAGGCATGGCTCGCCTCGATCACCACCGCGACGCCCAGGGGCTGGAGATGCTCCCAGATGCAGTCGGCGACCTGCGCGGTCAGCCTTTCCTGGACCTGCAGCCGCCGCGCGAAGCCGTGGAGGACGCGGGCGAGCTTGGAGATGCCGACGACCCGGTTCCTCGGCAGATAGGCGATCGCCGCCTTGCCGATGATCGGCGCCAGATGGTGCTCGCAATGCGACTGGAAGGGGATGTCCTTCAGAAGCACGATCTCGTCATAGCCGCCTACTTCGTCGAATGTGCGGCTGAGATGCTGGGCCGGATCCTCGGCATAGCCGCGCGCATATTCCTTCCACGCCCGCGCCACGCGCGCCGGTGTGTCGAGCAGCCCCTCGCGGTCGGGATCGTCGCCCGCCCATCGGATCAGCGTCCTGACCGCCTCCTGGACGTCGGCCGGGACGGCGACTCTGGGCGGCTCGCCGACTAGGTCGCCGTCGTCGGGGGTGTCGGTCATCCAAATCCTCCTTGTTTCCGGCGCGAATACAACGGGGCGGCGCGGAGGGAAACCGGATCGTTTCCAGGCTCATTCGCCCGCGGCGCGGGCCCGGTCGGTTCAGCCAGGGCCCAACTTCTGATCACTTGTGACAGGCCCCAGACGATGCGGGCCAGCCGATCATAATCGATCGCGTCCGCGGTATCGGCGGGGCTGTGGTAATGAGGATAGCGGAACGGCCCTGTGTCCGTGACCATGAGGGCGGGGATGCCGACCCGTTCGAAAGACCAGTGATCCGACCAGTCAATGCCTTGGATGAAGCCGGGAGCCGTTCCCCCTTCGCTAGGAAAGGGCGTCAGCGCGCGAAAGGACTTAATCGTCCTTCGAACGAAGCGGCGAGAGGAGGTGGACCCCACGAAGGCCACGACATTCCCCTTGCCAGGGTAAAGCATGCCCAGCGGGGGCGGATAATGCTGACTGCCCTCGGCTTCGCTGTAGAAACCCAATGTTTCGAGCGACAGCATTCCGAGCACATTCTCACCCGACCGCTGGAGGCGGTTTGCATAGACCAGACTGCCCATGAGGTCGGTCTGGAAGATCGGTGGCTCCTCATTGACGAAGAGTACCAGCCGTATGCGGATGGCTGCCCGACCCCGAAGGTCCGCAAGAAGCCTGGCCAGCTCCAGGACGGCGGCGGTGCCCGTCCCGTTGTCGTTCGCGCCGGGTGCGTCGCAGCAACTGTCATAGTGGGCGCCGACGACCAGCGTTGCCGCGCCGGCCGTTGCCGGTTCGATGACGACCTCGATGTTTCGAACCTGTTGTCCGTCGGCCTGAAACGGCTGCCGGTGGATTTGGTAGCCCAGCGCTTGAAGAGTCCCCTCGATGTGAACGGCCGCACGCTCAAGGGAATCTGGATGAGCTGTATTGTGCGGCACGGAGGCCACGGCTCTGACGGTGCCTTGCAGCCGGCTGGCCATCTGCGCTTGTTCCGACGTCAGAGGTGGTAGCGGGCCCGCATAGGACCTGCCGGGAACGGAAATCATCCAAAGCAACGCCGAAGCGGGGAGCACGATAAGCGCAGTGACCACGCCAAGCAGGATGGCGATCTTTAGCGTCCATTCGCTGATGGCCTGACCCTCCCCCGCGTTGGTCACAGCTGATATGCACCGATGAATGTCCGCATTCCACTCATTGCAGACTCCCGGGTCCATCACCCAAATGCTCACCGCATGACCCGCTTTTGGGGGCCGTCGAGCCAAGCATCGCGATGGCAGCAGATCGCGCCAACGCCTCGCCATTGAGACGAATTGGTGACCCCGACAGGATTCGAACCTGTGGCCTAGTGATTAGGAATCACTCGCTCTATCCTGCTGAGCTACGGGGCCATTCCCTGGCGCGCGTTTGGCGCAAGCGCCGCGCCCGGTCAATTCTCCTCGCCGGGCTCCGGCACCGGGAAGGGCAAGGGCGCGATCGGGATGCCTTCGTCGCGCAAGGAGTCGGCGTCGGCGGGACTCGCGCGGCCGTGGATCGCGCGCGCCTCGGCCTCGCCGAGGTGGATGGCGCGCGCCTCGTCCGGGAAGCGGTCGCCGACATGCTCGCTCTTCTCGAGCATCTTTTTCTGCACCGCCGCCATCTCCGACATCATCGCCTTGACGGCCTCGGGCGGCGGGCCGGAATTCTGATTGCCTTTCGCGCCGACGCTGGGCGCCATCGGCGCCTTCTCGACCTCGGCCGAGCCGCAGATCGGGCAGGCCACCAGGCCCCGCGCGGATTGCGCCGCATAATCCTCGTTCGATCCGAACCAGGCTTCGAAAACATGGCCTTGCGATCCACATTTAAGATCGAATACGATCATAGACGGACGTGCTCGGGCGGCGGGATCGGGCGGCGGTGCCAGATCGCCGGCAGGCGGCGCCGGACCTCCTCGACCGAATCGAGGTCGAAATCCGCAAAGCCGAGCCCCGGTGCGTCGCCGCCCATGTCGAGCAACACCTGACCCCAGGGATCGACGACCAGCGAATGGCCGTAGGTGGTCCGCCCGTCCGCGTGCGCGCCGACCTGGGCGGCGGCCAAGACGAAAGCTCCCGCCTCGATCGCCCGCGCGCGCATCAGCACATGCCAGTGCGCCTCGCCGGTGGGGACGGTGAAGGCCGCGGGTATGCTGAACGCGGTGGCGCCTTCATTGCTGAGCGCCGAATAGAGGTCGGCGAACCGCAGATCGTAGCAGATCGAAAGTCCGAGCGGCCCCAGCGGCGTATCGACCACGACCGCGCGGTCGCCGCCGCGATAGGCGGCCGATTCGCGCCAGCTCTCGCCGGTCGGCAGGTCCACGTCGAACAGATGGATCTTGTCGTAGCGGGCGCGGATCGCGCCTTGATCGTCGATCACGAAGCCGCGATTGACCAGCTTGTCGCCGCGCTCGGCGGTGAGGGCGAGCGAGCCGAGATGGACCCAGATTCCGGCCTTCGCCGCCGCTTCGCGCACCGCCGCCAGCACCGGATCGTCGGCCTCGCTTCGAAGGTGCGCGGCGGCGCGTTCCCGGTCGCGGTCCAGCAGGCCGCTCATCTCGGGCGTGAACAGCACGGCCGCCCCGCCCGCCGCCGCCTCGTGCACACGTTCCGCAAGCTCGGCGCCGTTCGCCGCGGGGTCGAGGCCGGTCCGCGCCTGGAAAAGGGCGATCTTCATGCGCCCAGCATCGGATCGAGCCGCCCGTCCCGCTCCAGCGCGTGGAGATCGTCGCAGCCGCCGACATGGGCGCCGTCGATGAAGATCTGGGGCACGCTGGTGCGCCCCTGCGCGCGCTGGATCATCTCGGCGCGCCCGGGACCGCCAAGGGTGATGTCATATTCCTCATAGGAGACCTGCTTGGCGTCGAGCAGCCGCTTGGCGCCGGCGCAATAGCCGCAGAACATCCTGGTATAGATTTCGACCCGCGCCATTCACGCCTCCAGTGCGGCAGGTGGGAACGCCGCGACACCTTTGTCAATGATCGACGCCGCGAACAACGCGCGCCCAGCACACTATGTCCACGCGCGCCGCGCCGGCGCGCTTCAGGATGCGGGCGCAGGCATTGGCGGTGGCGCCGCTCGTATAGACGTCGTCGACCAGGACGACGGCCCGCCCCTTGAGCTCCGCCTTGTGCCTCGCCGCGACCCGAAAGGCGCCGCGCACCGCTTCCCTGCGCTCGCGCGGGCCCATGCCGCGAAGCGGCGGGGTCGCCTTCACCCGGTCGACAAGGTCGAGCCGCGCCGCCTGCCCGGTCCGCCGGGCGAGCGCGGCGGCGATCAGGGCGGACTGGTTGTAGCCGCGCCGCCAAATCCGCCAGCGGTGCAGCGGCACAGGCGCCAGCAGCGCGTCGCCATGGGCGCGATCGAAGTGGCGCGCCATGAAGCGGGCCATCGTCTCGGCGACGCCCGGCCGCCCGCCATATTTGAGCTTCAACGCCACCTTTCGCGAAATCTCGCCATAGGCGACCGCGGCGCGCAGCCGGTCGAATGCGGGCGGCTCGGCCAGGCAGCGGCCGCATGTCACGTCGGCCCCGGCCTCATAGTCGAACGGCAGGGCGCAGCGGGCGCAGCAGGGCTCGCCCAGGAACTGGAGCCGCGACCAGCAATCGAGGCAGAAGCGGTGCGGCTCGTCGGTCACCGTGCCGCAGCCCGGGCAACGCGGCGGCAACGCGAAATCGAGGACCGGGCGGAAGAGGATTCGCGCCAGGGATGCCGGGGCGTTCATGGCGCCAGATTAGCCCGTGCCGCGGTTGACAGCAAAGCCAAAGCCGCCCATTTCGCCGGGCGGCGGCCCGATGGCGGAGTGGTTACGCAGAGGACTGCAAATCCTTGCACGCCGGTTCGATTCCGGCTCGGGCCTCCACGCATCAGTTGAACGCAGGTATCCGGCAAGGAGCGCCGCTGCCGCGGCGTCGGCCCAAAGCCCGAGTTGCGCCAATATCAGGTCACGGTTGCCGCGCCGGCGGATTCGAGGCCCGGCTGCCGCCGCGCCGCGGGCAGGGTGAAGCAAACCCGGGCGCCCTCGCCTTCCCGATCCTCGGTCCAGATCCGCCCGCCGTGCGATTCGATGATCGTGCGCGAGATGGAGAGCCCGAGCCCGAGCCCCGAGCCCTTGGTGGTGGCGAAGGGGGAGAAACGCTCGCGGTCGGGCTGGGCGAAGCCGCCGCCATTGTCGGAGACCGAGACGAGCACGCTGCCCTGGCCCTCGCGGCGGCTCGACACGATGATTTCGGGCGCGGGATGGCCCCGGGTCGCGTCGCAGGCGTTGCGGAGCAGATTGATCATCACCTGCTGAAGCTGGATGCGGTCCCCTTTCACGCTCTTCGCGTCGGCGGCGATCCGCTTCTTCACCGCGAGCGCCGGGGCGGCGCCCGCCATCGTGATCAGCGCGACCGCGTCGTCGACGATGCGCGCCAGCGGGACCGGCTCGGCGGTCCTGGGCCGGTTCGACACCATCTCGCGCACCCGGCGGATGATGTCGGCGGCGAGATGCACCTGCTGCTCAGCTGCGACGATGCCCTCGACGGCCTGCGCGGCGGCCGCGCGGCCTTCGCCCGCGAGTCGCCGGCGGCTGCCGACCAGATAGTTCGAGGCGGAGGTGAGCGGCTGGTTGAGCTCGTGCGCCAGCGTCGCCGCCATCGCGTTCATCGCCTCGACCCGGGAGAGGTGCGCGACATGGGTCTGGAGCAGATCGAGCAGCTTGCGCGCGCTGACATTCTGGTCGGTCCCATGCAGCCGGACGACGTTGCCGCCCGCATCGAATGTGGGGATGACCACGCCCTGATGATGGGATTGCGCGCCGCTCGGCAGGCGGACCAGATATTCGATCTCCTGGCTGTCGCCGGTTCGGATCGCCTCGGCATGGGCGCGGTCGACGATCGCCCGGCCGCCGTCGTCAAGATAGGCCTTGAACTCGTCGAAGGTCGGGCTGCCCTGTCTTGCGTCGCGCTCGTACATCGACAGCAATTGCGGCGACCAGAAGACCGCGCCGGTGCGCAAATCATAATCCCAGTCGCCGATCTGGCCGATGCTCTGCGCTTCCTCCAGGCGCCTCTTGGCCAGCCCCAGCTCCTCGACCCGCCGCTCGCGCCGGTTGAGCACCATCGTCAGCAGCAGCGCGAAGCCGATCAGCACGAGGCTGACCAGAGCCGCGCCGGCGATGAAGATTCGGGCGCGATGGCGCGACGGCGCGAGCACCCCCGATTCCAATACGCCGTAGGTGACGAACAGGCCGTAATCGGCGAGGCGCCGATGGCTGAAATAGCGCACTTTGCCGTCGAGCACGCTCGGGCCGAGATGGGTTCCGTTCGGGCTCTGCATCTGCCTCCGCATGACCGCAGTCCCGCGCATGTCCTCGCCGGAGCTCTCGGTCGAGCCCGCGCGGCGCGCTCGGGCGAAACCGTCGAGGCCGATCACCGCCATGATGTCGTCCGAATTGACCTGCGCGTCGCGGTAGAAGGCGGCGAACTGGGTGGGCAGGATGTTGATCGCGATCACCCCCGCGAACGAGCCGTCGGGGTGATTAAGCCGCCGGCTGAGCCAGATCAGGTTCTGGCCCAGGAATCGCGACGGCAGCGGCCGGCTGACGTAGAGCTGACCGGTATCGCGCTCGACATGGGCCCGGAACGCGGGATGGCCGGCGACGTTGGTTCGGGTCAGCGGCACCCTGACCGAGGTGGCGACGATGTCGCCCCGCGCGTCTACGACGCTGACCCCGACGAAAATGCCGTTGCTCGCGATGTTGCCGGTGATCATCGCCGGCCGGCCCGGCCTCCCCGCGAATTCGCGACCGGAGTCGCCGCGAGCAAAGCGGCCGGCGACATAGCGGGTCACCAGGTCGGCCGCCTCCAGCGTGCGCCGGACATATTGTTCGAAGGCGATCGAGCGGTTGACGTTCTGGCGGACCGCGTCGCCGACCGCCTGGCGGTGCTCGAACGCGGTCTGCTGGGCGACGAACCACCAGATGCCGGCGAGGAGCAGCAGGCAGAAGGCCCAGATCAGGCCCCGGAACGAGCGGGCCGGGTGGGCGCGAGGCGTATCCGCGGCAGGCTGGGCGATTGCGGAGGACATTCGGCCCGCTTATGGCTGGGAGGCGCGAGGCGTTCAATTGCGTTCGCGACGGAGTGAAATGACCGCTGCACCACCGCTCCAGGAGATGATGGCCGGCTTCGGCGGCCATTTCGCGACCGAGGCCCAGGCGGGCGCGCTCCCGCACGGCCGCAATTCGCCGCAGCGCCCCGCCTTCGGCCTCTATGCCGAGCAGCTCTCGGGCACCGCCTTCACCGCGCCGCGCGCCGAGAACCGGCGCTCGTGGCTCTACCGGATGCGGCCGAGCGCCGCGCACCCGCCGTATGCGCGCTATGACGGGGCCAGGCTGTTCTCCCCCGGCATGCCCGAGGCGCCGCTGCCGCCCAATCGGCTGCGTTGGGACCCGCTCGCTCTGCCGGACGCGCCGACAGACTTTATCGACGGCCTCGTCACCATGATGGCCAATCGCGATCCCGCCGAGCTGGAGGGCGTCGCGGTCCACGTCTACCGCGCAAATCGGGACATGGCGGACCGCTATTTCTTCGACGCCGACGGCGAAATGCTGATCATCCCCGAGCGGGGACGGCTCGACCTCAGGACCGAGCTCGGCCGGATCGCGCTGGAGCCGGGCGAGATCGCTTTGATCCCGCGCGGCGTGCGCTTCCGCGTGCTGCTGCCGGACGGCGAGGCGCGCGGCTATGTCGCCGAGAATCATGGCGCCCTGTTCCGCTTGCCCGAGCTCGGCCCGATCGGCGCCAACGGCCTCGCCAATCCGCGCGACTTCCTGACGCCAAGGGCCGCTTTCGAGGATCGCGAGGGCGATTTCGAGCTGGTCCAGAAGCATCTGGGGTCGCTCTGGGTCACCGCGCTCGACCACAGCCCGCTCGACGTCGTCGCCTGGCACGGCAATCTCGCGCCCTTCAAATACGATCTTCGCCTGTTCAACGCGATCGGGACGGTGAGCTACGACCACCCCGACCCCTCGATCTTCACCGTGCTGACCTCGCCGAGCGACGTGCCGGGCCGCGCCAATGCCGATTTCGTCATCTTCCCGCCGCGCTGGATGGTCGCCGAGGACACGTTCCGGCCGCCCTGGTTCCACCGCAACGTGATGAGCGAGTGCATGGGGCTGATCGCGGGAGCCTACGACGCCAAGGCCGAAGGCTTCGCGCCCGGCGGCATGTCTTTGCACAACCTCATGGCCGGCCACGGCCCCGACGCGGCGAGCTGGAAGGCGGCGAGCGAGGCGGCGCTCAAGCCCCACAAGATCGAGGGCAGTCTGGCCTTCATGGTCGAGAGCTGCTGGCCCTACCGGCCGACGCAATACGCGCTGGACCATGCCCAGCCGGACTACGACGAGGCCTGGGACGGGTTCCCGAAGGCGAAGCTGCCCGGTTGATCGTCACCCCGGCGAAGGCCGGGGTCTCGGGTCGAGCGTTCACGGACCTTCCCGCTGAGATCCCGGCCTTCGCCGGGATGACGAAGTTCGGGTCACGGCCCTTTCGCCAGAAACGCCTTCACCCCCCGCGCGGCCTGGCGCAGGCGCTGCTCGTTCTCGACCAGGGCGATACGGACATGGCCCTCGCCCTCCTCGCCGAAGCCGACGCCGGGGCTGACGGCGACGCCCGCCTCCGCCAGCAGCCGCTTGGAAAAGTCCATCGAACCCAGCGGCCGGAAAGCCTCCGGGATCGGCGCCCAGGCGAACATGGAGGCGGCGGGCGGCGGGATCTCCCAGCCGGCGCGGCCGAAACAGTCGACCAGGCAGTCGCGCCGCGCCTTGTAGAGTCGGCGATTGGCGTCGATTATGTCCTGCGGGCCATTGAGCGCGGCGACGGCGGCGGCCTGAACGGGGGTGAAGGCGCCGTAATCGAGGTAGGATTTGACCCGCGCCAGCGCCCCCACCAGCACCGGATTGCCGACCGCGAAGCCGATCCGCCAGCCCGGCATCGAATAGGTCTTGGACATCGAGGTGAACTCGACCGCGACGTCCTTGGCGCCCGCCACCTGCAGGATGGAAGGAGTCGGCACGTCCCCGAAATAGATCTCCGCATAAGTGAGGTCCGAGATCACCCACAGGCCGTGCTCGCGGGCGAAGGCGACGACTCGCTCGTAGAAGGCGAGATCGGCGACGTAGGCGGTCGGATTGGACGGATAGCCGATGACGAGAACGGTCGGCCTCGGCACGGTGTAGCGGATAGCGCGCTCGAGAATGTCGAAGAAGTCGGGCCCGGGCGCGGCCGGGATCGAGCGGATCGCGGCGCCGGCGATGATGAAGCCGAACTGGTGGATCGGATAGGAAGGGTTGGGCGCGAGCACCACGTCGCCGGGCGCGGTGATCGCCTGGGCGAGATTGGCGAGGCCCTCCTTGGAGCCCAGGGTGACGATCACCTCGCTCTCGGGATCGAGCTCGACCCCGAAGCGGCGGGCATAATAAGCGGCCTGCGCCTTGCGGAGCCCGGCGATGCCCTTCGAGGCGGAATAGCGATGCGCCCGCGGGTTCCGCGCCACTTCGCACAATTTCTCGATCACATGAGCGGGCGGCGCCCCGTCGGGATTGCCCATGCCGAGATCGATTATGTCCTCGCCCCGCGCCCGCGCGGCGGCCTTCATCGCGTTCACTTCGGCGAACACGTAGGGCGGCAGGCGGCGGATGCGGTAGAAATCGGGGCTGGTCATGGCGGGAGGCTCTGGCTGCGGCGCGCCGGGGGTGCAAGAGGCGAATCGAGTCGCCGATCCGCCGCCCCCGCGCGAATCCAACATCCGCGGGTCCGGCGAGGGCTGGAAGTTGATGAAGCTGACGGCACGTCGGGGGCGAGTCACCCCTCCCCGGGGGCGTTTGCGGCGGAACAAGTTGGAACGGCCGGAGCCGGCAAGGACGGGGGCGAATGCGCGCGTCACCGACCCGGCATGACAGGCGAAATCCTATTTGTATCCAACAAAATGTGGGGGGCCGCCGCGCGGATATATAACTCGGGAGGTGCGAAAGCGTCATGGACATATTTGTCCATCTTTGTTGACAAAACCCGACATCTTTGTCTATTGAAGCGATGAACAGCAGCCAGTTCCGGCGCTATCTCGCCAGGCATGGATGCACCTTCGAGGAAGGCAAGAAGCACACGTTGGTCTATCGGCGCGGGAAGGTGGCCTCGCTCCCCCGTCATGGCGGCCGCAAGCAGCTCGGCATCGGCGTGATGAAAGCGATCAGGAAGACGCTTGAGATCGACGATCAGGGGCCAGGGAGGACATGATGTACGCTTATCCCGTCGAGCTGGAGCCGGATGATAATGATACCATCCTGGTGACGTTTCCCGACGTGCCAGGGGCGATCACCTTTGGCGAAACCGAGGCTGAGGCGCTGGAGCAGGCCGTCGACGCGCTGGAGACGATCCTGAACTTCTGTATCGCCGATCGTCGCGAAATCCCCCTCCCCTCCCCCGCGGACGGCCGCCCGACCGTCGCCCCGACCCTGCTCGGGAGCCTCAAGGTCATTCTCTACCTCGCGATGCGCGCGCGCGGCTGGCGCAAGGCCGATCTGGCGCGGGCGCTCGGCATGGATCCCCGTATGGTCGACCGGCTGCTCGACCTCCGGCACCGCTCGACCATCGCCCAGCTCGATCGGGCGCTGAGAGCCTGCGGGCAACGGTTCGAGGTGACGATGCGGGAGGCCGAGGCGGCGTGAGGGTTGGTGGCCGAGGTCAACGGAGCCTTGAGAAACCCATCGCGATAGGTTATAACCGATGGTAACGATCCATCGCCAGTTCGGGCTACGCTTCGCGATCTACACGGACGATCACGAGCCCGCGCATGTGCACGTGATTGGCGACGGCGAGATGAAGGTGGTGATACGCGGCGCGGGTGAGCTGCCTGAGATGGTCTACAAGACCGGATTCAAGGCGAGGGACCGGCGGCGAGCAATGGAGGTGGTGCGCGAACGACAGGACGAATTTCTCGTCCGCTGGGATGAGATACAAGGGAGAAAAACCAAATGACGGCGCATTGGTCCGACGGTCAGGTCAAGGCTGCGAACGCGCGGGGACGGGAGATGCTGAAGAGCGAACCCCGCGCGGCGGCCGCGCGCTATGATGCGAAGTCCGGACGGATCATCATCGACCTCACCAACGGCGCCACATTCGCCTTTCCCGCGCGCCTGACTGAAGGGCTGGCGGACGCGGACCCCGTCGATCTCGCCGACATCGAAGTCTCGCCGCGCGGCTTCGGCCTGCACTGGCCGAAGCTCGACGTCGACTATTCGGTGCCGGGCCTGGTCGCCGGCATCTTCGGCACCGCCCGCTGGATGGCCGCCCGCGCGGGGCGGGTGACCTCGCCGGCCAAGGCGGCGGCGGCGCGGGCCAACGGGGCGAAGGGCGGAAGGCCCAGGAAGGCGGCGGGTTAGGTGGCGTGTCCCCCGGAACTGCCGAGTCGCGGGGATCATGACCCCGGCCTCCGCAGGGACAGGCAGACCAAATCCTATTTTGCTCCAACAAGGCCCCTGCCCGCGAGGAATTCCTCGATCTCCGGCGCCGTGATCACCGCGCCGCCGTCGAGACGGATGTAGATGCCGCGCCGGGCTTCGGCGGTCATCGTCGCGGCAAAGTCGAAGCATTGCTGCAGCGAGGTGCTGACCCGCGCGCGATCGCTGGAGGTCGGGTCGCCCTCGAAAGGCCCCTCGTCCATCAACGCCGCGAACGCGTCCAAGTCATGGTCCATTCGACTCTCCCGCGGTCCGGCACCGGATCATGCCTTCAGACACCATCGCGCCCCTTAAACGCACGAAATTGCAACCAGGGCCAAGGCTCACAGCCCCCACATGCCGGCTGGAGCTAGGGAGACCCCAGCCTCCGCCGGGGCAGGCAGATGGGTTCCCGCGAGGGGGGCCTATTTTACTCCAACAATCGCGGCGGCGGGTTCATCCGCCACAGCCGGTATCCCCAGAAAGCGGCGTAGAGCTGGTAGACGCAATAGCCGGCGAACAGGCCGAAGATGAGCTCGTCGGGCGGCCGCGCGCTCCACAGAAAGGCGGCGAGCAGCGCCCAATAGGGAAAGAGGAAGTAGAAGGCGAGATCGAGCCGCTTCATCCGGAACCCGAGAATGTTTGCCGCGCCGTTGGCGAGCATCAGCGCGCAGAGCAGGATGACCGGCAGCCTGTGATCGGGCCAGAGAGGGATCAGGCGCGCGAGGCCGATAAAGCAGATGCCGTACCAGGCGATGCCGATCAGCACCCAGACCCAGTTGGGCGGCGACCATGACGGCTGCCGGGTCGCCTTCAACTGCGCCAACGGATCGCGCCCCGCGCAAAGCCCTTCGAACGCCGCCGCGAGGATGCAGAGGAGGAGGGCGATGGCGTAGGTCATGGGCGGGGTTTGGCAGGTTCGGAAGGGACGGGATAGTCAGTGTGCGGACGGACGAGGTTAAGGGCGGGAAGCATTTGGAGGGCAGCGAATTAGGTATTGTGCCCTCGAAACTGCGGCAACTGCGCGGTGTAGGTTTCTAACTAGAAAGGTACGTCGTCGTCCAAGTCGGCGTCAAACGCAGGGGCGCGTTGCGAAGCCGTCGGGGCGCGCGGGGGCGACAATGCGACGGGCGCCGTCGCTGGCGGGAGTTGCCGCGCCTCATCGTCCGCCGCCTTTGCCTCTGCGACAATCTGCAGGACGTTCGTAACCAGTTTCTGCACCATATCGCCCGTCGCCCATACCCCGCCCGGCAGAGCCAAGATTTCCAGTGTAATTCGGGTGACTGCCAGAAAACTGAGCCGCCTCTTATCTAATTCGGCTTCAAACTCAGCCAACTTGGCCATAAGCTTCGAGCGTTTTGCGTCCGTTAGTTCGGCGTTACCGAGGCAGGTCCTAAGTCCATGAACATACTTGCGAATATTGTCTTTCGCTTTTGGAGACAACGGCACCGAGTTTCCCTGCTCCCGAATCGCATTGTCGAGCACCAGCTGCGTCATATAGTGATCCAAGTCGGCCTTGAACTGCTGGTGATCTTCGAATGAAAACTCTTTCATCCGAGGCACTTCCATCGAAGCAAACGGCTCGATCGCGTACCGTTTGGCTGCGGCAATCACCACATTCATCAACGCAGCGCGAGCGTCTTGGATCTCTTGCCAACCCTCCTGATCCGAGCCATCGATACCGCTCGTATGCTCGCTTAGCCGACGCTGTGCGTGGCGCACAAAGGCAGTGAATGCCAAGTTCGCGTCGTCGTGAGGAAGGTCGTCCAGTTCATCTTGAGTGATGAAATCAAACACGTTCATCTGATTAGCTACCTCTCGCCTCCACAGGCCTCTTTGGAGAGGATTGCGGTTTTGGTCGCAACTTAATTTTACGCGGAACCCGACGAGGGGAGTCATTGGGGAACTCTACGGCAATCTGCTTCAGCTGATCCACTAGCGGAGACAAATTGTACGCATTGGATGCGATCAAACGCCCCCGTTTCCGCTTTTCTCGCTTGAGATATCCCGCCCCTTCCAACGACGAGACTGCACGCTGCGCCTGCCTGTCCGATACGCCCGATCTTACAGCCAGCGTTTTCAATGAAGGGAACGGCGCCTCGTCCTTTTTCCACCAAGCTCCGACCAACTGGATCAGGATTAGCATCTCCACAGCGCTCAATTTGGAGTCTTCCTCCAGAAACTGGTTCATAAGCAAGAGGTAGTTGGGAACCTGGGCGAACCCCCGTTCCGCAACCTTTTTTCCCCACTTTTCCGCCATTTCCGACATTGTGAAACTTTCTCAAAACGGCCGCCCATACCAGACAGGCTGTCCTATGATATATACATATCAATCCATACACATCAATATATACACATCAATCATACATATCATATATATATACATCCTCCCATAGTCCCAGACAAAACTCAAGAGTCTGACAGCCATATCCGTCGGCTGTGGTAGACGCTCGCCATCACCTTGACGGCCAAGCCTTGGGTGTGCGATGGGGTCGATTCCGATCGGGCTTGGCCACTTGGTATGTGGAGGGTTCCGGCGTGCGGAGGGCGGCTCTTGGCAAAGGCCGCAAGGGAGCCTTCTCACGGGGCCGGGCGGCACTCCCGCCGCCCGCCTTCGGCGCCATTCTTTGCTAGTTCGGCCCCAACGCGAAGAGCTTGGCTCTCACCCCTGCAGCTCATGCCTCCGCATGGCGTGCCTGAGCTGGTCGTAGGTCAGGCTGAGCGCCGTTGCCGCCGCGCGCTGGTTCCAGCGGCAGCGTTCGAGCGCCGCGGCCAATATCGCCTTCTCGTATTCGGCGGCGGCCAAGCGGAAGTCGGCGCATTCGGTGGGGTCGAAGCCGACTTGGCGTTGGACGACGACGCCCTCGTCCGCCATTTCGACCGGCAAGACCTCCCTCTTCGGAGAGGTCGTCTCCAGCGGCCGCCACGGGCTTTCGAACGGGTCGAACTGGATGTCCTCGATCGGGCCCTCGAGGGTGGCCCAGCGGTAGACGGCGCGCTCGACGACGTTGCGGAGCTCGCGGACGTTGCCGGGCCAATTGTAGGTCTGGAGCTTGTCCATCGCGGCGACGCTGAAGCCGGGCCAGGCCATGTCGATCTCGAGCGCCATGCGCCGGCCGAAAAAGTCGGCGAGGACGGGGATGTCGCTCTCGCGATTCCTGAGGGGCGGCAGGGTCACGACCTCGAAGCTCAGGCGGTCGAGCAGGTCGGCGCGGAAGCGGTGCTCCTCGACGAGCCGGGGCAGGTGCTCGTTGGTGGCGGCGACGATTCGGACGTCGACGGTCAGCGGGCGGCTCGAGCCGATCCTCGTGACCTCGCCATATTCGATCGCGCGGAGCAGGCGGTCCTGGGCCGGGCTGGAGAGGGTCGCGAGCTCGTCCAGAAAGAGCGTGCCGCCATTGGCCTCCTCGAAGCGGCCCGGGCGGGCCTTGGTCGCGCCGGTGAAGGCGCCGGCCTCGTGGCCGAACAGCTCCGCCTCGATCAGCGTCTCGGGCAAGGCCGCGCAGTTCATGACGATGAGCGGCCCGTCCCAGCGGGCGGAGAGGTGGTGGAGGCGCTCGGCGATCAGCTCCTTGCCGGTGCCGCGCTCGCCGATGACCAGGACTGGCCGGTCGAGCGGCGCGGCGCGGCTTGCGCGCTCGACCGCGTCGAGGAAGGAGGTGGACTGGCCGACCAGGTGGGTGTTGCGTTCCATTGCCGACATTTGGCGCATTCCACCACCTGTTGGCAAGATCAAAGCGTCTGGAGACGATCGGCGACGAAGGTTTTTGGCGGATTCCCGTCCTTTCGGTCGCCTGGCACGGACCATGCTTAACAAAGTCCGTCACCGCCGAATGGTCGGCGGGCGCAAGACCCAAGGTTCAGGAGACCGAGATGTTCACTTCAGGCCGCTTCGCCCAGGTCGCCACCGCCGCGGTCGGCGCCCTCGTCCTTTCCACCGTTTCGGTCGGCGCCGCCATCGGCCCGGCGAGCGCGTCGGGCCTCGCCGGCACGCAGACCGTTTCGGTCCAGGGCGGCACACAGGCCAATGGCTGACCTGAAGCCGGTCAGGATCAAGGTCGGGCCCGGGGAGCTGATGCGCATCACCGCCCCCCGCGCCGACCGTGATTCCGGGCCGGCTCGCACCTATGTTTCACACAAGGAGTATTTTCCCATGGGCATCTTCTCGCGGACGCGCGATATCATTGCCGCCAACGTCACCGACCTGCTCGACAAGGCGGAAGACCCCGCCAAGATGATCCGGATGATCATCATGGAGATGGAGGAAACCCTGGTCGAGGTCCGCGCCTCGGCGGCGCGCACCATCGCCGACCAGAAGGAGATGCGGCGCCAGATCGCCAAGCTTGACCGGCTTCAGGACAGCTGGGTCGAGAAGGCCGAGCTCGCCTTGTCCAAGGGCCGCGACGACCTCGCCAAGGCGGCCCTGTTCGAGAAGCAGAAGGCGGCCGAGATGGCCGGGCAGCTCAATACCGAGATCGGCGTGCTCGACGACGCGCTCAAGGCGTCGGAGGGCGACATCTTCAAGCTCCAGAACAAGCTCAGGGAGGCTCGCGCGCGCCAGAACGCGGTGATGACCCGGATGGAAAGCGCCCAGAACCGCACCCGCCTGCGTGAGCTCTATTCGGGGCCCAAGGTCGACGATGCCTTCTCGCGCTTCGACGTTCTCGAGCGCCACGCCGACCTCGCCGAGGGTCAGGCCGACGCGCTCGGCCTGGGCGGGCCGCTCAAGTCGCTCGACGAGGAGATTTCAGAATTGCGCAACGCCGACAAGGTCGACGCCGAGCTCGAAGCGCTGAAGGCGTCGATGGCCAAGCGCACCAATGGCGGCGAAGCCAAGAAGCAGGAGGGCTGATCCGGTGGACATCATGTACCCAATCGTCATCCTGGGGATCCTCTTCATCGGCTTCCCCTGGGTGATCTTTCACTACATCACCAAGTGGAAGAGCGCGTCCACCATCACCACCGAGGACGAGAATCTGCTCGACGAGCTGCACGATTTGGCCCGCCGGCTCGACGACCGGATGTGCACGATCGAGCGCATCGTCCAGGCCGAGAATCCGAACTGGCGCTCGCTTGGCTGCGACCCGGTGGAGACCGCGCTCGAGGACCGCACCGACCGGATCACCGAATTCGGCCGCTCCAACACGCCGACCAGGAGGAACTGATGACCTCGCCGCGCACCAAATTCTATCTCGACAAGCAGAACGCCAAATGGTCGGGCGTCTGCGCCGGAATCGCCGATTATACCGGCATGGACGTGACCCTGGTCCGAATCGGCCTGGTGATCCTCACCATATTGGGCGGCTTCCCCTGGACTCTGATCGCTTATTGGGTCGCCGCCTGGATGGCGCCCAGGAAGCCGATCGAGCTCTACGAGCAGGACCCGGACCAGACGAAGTTCTGGCAGGGCGTGCGGGCCAATCCCAGGCGCACCGCCCGCGACGTCCGCTCGCGCTTCCGCGACATCGACCGCCGGCTCGCCGACGTAGAAACCTATGTGACCAGCTCGGACAACCGGCTCGCGCGCGAAATCGAGCAGCTGCGCTGATAGCGGCGCCAAGGGGGATACATGCACAATATCGGCGTTTTCATTCCGATCGTGGCGATTATCGCCACGGCCTGGGTCATCATCAGCATATTGCGCTTTCGCTCGCGCGAGGCGCCCGCGGCGGACCAGGAGCAATCCGCGCGGCATGCCGCAACGCTGGCCAGCGAGAACGACCGGCTCAAGAATCAGGTCAGCCGGCTCGAGGAGCGGCTGGCGGTGCTCGAGCGGATCGCGACCGATCCCGCCGAGCGCACCGCCCGCGAAATCGAGCAGCTGCGCTGACCGGAAAAGGAAGGGGAAACGCAATGTCCTGGCATGGACCTGAATTCGTCATCGCCATCATCCTGATCTCGACCTTCGGCTGGGTCGCGACGAGCTGGATCCGCGCGAGGCACGGCTACCCGCTCGAAAATGAATGGTCGGGCATGGCACATAAAGACGGCCCGGATGCGGCCCGCAAGGTCGAGCTGCTGAGCAGCGAGAACGAGCGGCTGACGGGCCAGATCAGCCGGCTCGAGGAGCGGCTCGCGGTGCTCGAGCGGATCGCGACCGATCCGGCCGAGCGCACCGCCCGCGAGATCGAGCAATTGCGATGAACGAACGGGGAAAGGCCAAGTCATGGACAATCTGATCGAGAATTACGGGCCGATGATCGCGATCATGGCGATGGGGATCGGCCTCATCGCCACCCTGGGATGGGTGTTCACCACCTGGCTCCGGATCAAGCACGGCTATCCGCTCGACGGCGCCTGGGGCCAGACCATCTATCCCACGAACAGCGACGAGACGATGGAGCGGGTGAAACTGCTCAGCCAGGAGAACGCGCAGCTCAAGGCCGAGCTGGGCGCCGTCAAGGACCGGCTCGCCAATGTCGAGCGGATCGTCACCGACGACAGCCACCGGCTGACGCAGGAGATCGAATCCCTGCGCCTTCCGAGGAACTGAGCGCATCATCCCAACGAGGAGAATTCGAAGTGATCCGTGATCCGTTCACCATGGTGGTCCTGATCGTCCTGATCGTGACGGTCGCCGGCCTGATCCGCGCCAAGCTCGGCATCAGGCGCGACAATAAGGGCAATGAATATTCGGTCCGCGACCGCGGCGACGACGCGGAGACGCAGCGGCTGCGCGAGGAGGTGAAACAGCTCAAGGAGCGGCTGCATGTGCTCGAGCGGATCACGGTCGAGAAGGAAAGCAGCCTCGAGCGCGAGATCGAGCGGCTGCGCGATCATTGAGGGGAGACGAGATGGGCGATACGGGGACTCTGGTGGCGATCCTGGCAGCCGCGACGGTCGCGCTCGCCATGCTGAGCCTCGCCATTCTCAAGGGATGGGACGGCTGGCTGCAATTGCGGCGGCTGGAGCTCGACCGCGGCGAGGGCGCGCGCGCGCCGAGCCCCGCTCTGGCCCGGATCGAGCTCGCCGACCTGAAGGACCGCGTCCGCCGGCTCGAGGCGATCGCCAACGGGGTGGAGAAATAGACCGCAGCATGGCAGGTCGCCAAGAATCCGACAGCCGTTCGGGCTGAGCCTGTCGAAGCCCTCCTTTTTACTTTGGGTACAGGAAGAAAAGCCCTTCGACAGGCTCAGGGCGAACGGGTTATGGGCCCCCATGTCCTTCCACTCGCTCGATGACGTCCTTGCCGATTACGCGCTGCTCGACGCAGACGACCGCTATCGGCTGCTGATCGACCTGGGGCGCGCGCTCGAGCCGATGCCCGACGCCCTGAAGACCGACGCCACTCTGGTCCGGGGCTGCTCGGCCGCCGTCTGGCTCTATCCGGTGGCGGGCGAGGACGGCCGCCTCCATTTCCACGCCGACAGCAACGCGGCGATCACCAAGGGCATCGTCGCCCTGATCCTGCTCGCCGTGCAGGACCGCGCGCGCGCCGAGATCCTCGCGCTCGACATCGAGGAGGCGCTCGGCCCCTTCGACCTCAAGAACCAGCTCAGCTCGAACCGTACCCAGGGCATCCCCAACATGATCGCTTTGATCCGCGAGACCGCCGCGCGGCTGGCGCCATGAGCAAGGATCCAAGGTCCGCCGGCGCGCCGTTCGACCCCGAGCGGTTCATGTCCTACGTCCGCGAGGTCGGCCACGGCGGCGCGATCGGCATCGCCTACCACGCTCATGGCGACGACTGGGTCGAGCTCGCTCTGCCCTATGACGCGCGGCTGATCGGCATGGTCGAAAGCGGCATCATCGCCTCCGGGCCGATCATCAGCCTGATGGACATGGCGACCAGCCTCGCCATCTGGATCCGGTTGGGCAAATTCCGGCACCAGGCGACGCTCGACCTCAGGGTCGATTATCTGCGGCCCGCCACGCCCGGCCAGACCATCATCGGCCGGGGCATCTGCTACGGCGCGACGCGCAGCGTCGGCTTCGTGCGCGGGCTGGCGCATGACGGCGACGCGGAGGATCCGGTGGCCAGCGTGACCGGGACGTTCATGTTCACCGAATGAGGCCTGCCGCGACCCGCGCGGACATGCTCATTCGGGGTACGCCCAATCATGGTCTTCTTCCACCAGCGACCGGACCGGGCGCCCGTAAGGATCGAGCGAGGGCCGGTAGCGGTAGCGCTGCACGATCAGGCGGCAGGTGGTGTGGTCGAGCTCGTCATTGCCGCTGGAACGGGTGATCACGCATCGGCCGATGCGGCCGTCCGTTTCAACCGTGAAGCGCACCGTCACGGTTCCGCCCGCGCCCGTTTCCGCGGCGGCGGCCGGGAAGTCCGAATCCGTGAGGCGTCCGCGCAGCCAGCGCGGCGGCGTATGGCCGCGGCCCCCGCGGGCACCCCCGCCGCCGCCGTCGCCGTCCCCTCCACGGCCGCTGCCGGTCCCCGTTCCCCACCCCCCGCTCCCGGTTCCCGGACCCGGCACGTCCGCAGAGCCCGCGGACGGGTCGTTGCCGGGGCCGGCGACCGGCGCCGCGACGACGGGCGGCGGCAATGGCAGCGGGATGGGCGGGACCGGCGCGACGATCTCGGTGGCGCGGGCGCGCAGGTTCGGCGGCGACGCGGCGCCTTCGGGCCTGCTGCTGGTGATGCGGGGCGGGGTGACCGGCGGCACCGGGGGCGGCGGCGGCGCGATGCTGAACAGCTTGAGAGTCTCGGCATGCCTGGCGGGCATCGTCACCGCGAAGCCCAGGATCAGCGCCAGGCCGAGCACGCCTTCGAGGGCCACGGCGGCGAGGGCCGCAATGACCCGGCGATTCGCGCTCGGTCTGTCGATCACCATCTGGGCATCCTGGATCCCATGCAAAACAGGAAAACCCAAGAACATCAAGTGGATGAACGTGCACGGAATAGCGCCCTCCCGCAAGGGACGCGAGATCAGGGCGACAGGCTTGCGCGCCGCTCTTCCGCCCGTCGCAGCACGTCGTAGCTGGCCTGGATCATCTGGAAGCGCTGGGCGGCTTCCTTGTCGCCGGGCTTGACGTCGGGGTGATTGGCCTTGGCGAGGCGGCGCCAGGCGGCCTTGATCTCCTCAAAGCCGGCGTCGGTCTCCAGCTCGAGCACATCAAGGGCGCGCATCTCGTCGCGGCTGCGGCTGCCGTCGCCGGGCCCGCCCCAGCCATAATGCATGGCCTGGCGGAACGCGCTCGCTTCGCGCTGCTCGTCCGATTCGCGCGCGGCCGCGTCCTCGGCGGAGAGGCCCTCGAAATAATTCCAGCCGCGATTGTATTCGGCGGCGTGGCGCTCGCAAAAATACCAGCGCTCGGGGCTGTTCGGCGATTTGGGCGCTGGCCGGTCGCCCGGCTCCTCGCAGCCGTGGCGGTCGCAATGGCGCACCGGCTCGGCGTGGCGCGCCGAGCCGTAGCCGCGCCAGCGCGGAAATCCCCAATCGTTCGATCTCTTCGTCTTGGCCATAGATACGGCCAATCTAGCCGCTCGCGGCCGCACGCGCCAGCAGGGCGGGCATCCAAATAATAGTTAAGACAGCTCATCCAAACCAACGCCGGGCGGCGTCTGGCATGAAAAATCATCAAGAAAGAAGGATTTACGATGAGACCCATTTCACTCATCCTGGCCGGATGCGCGCTCGCCGGCGGCCATGGCCCGTGGTCGGCGCCAGCCGACGCGCAGCAGCCACCAGAGGCAATGGCGGCGGCGCGGCCCGCTTCGGTCCCGTCGGTCGCCCAGATCCTCTCCTCGGTCCGCCGGGCCGTCGGCTATCGCCGCCTCGCCGCCATGCCGATCGGCTTCACGATCGTCGAGCGGGGCACGGAGGACGGCGCAGGCGAGGAGACGCTCCATTTCGGCACGCGCCGCGGCGAAGTGCGGAATGGCGGTGAGTTCGGCTATGACGGCGTCTTTGCCTGGCAGCATGACAGCCGCCGCGGCATGGCGGTCCCTTCGCCGCAGCGCCAGCGCGAGAAGAATATGTGGCCGCTCTGGGTGCGCGGTCATTGGTGGCTCAACCCGGCGAGCGGAATGAACATTTCGGTCGTCCCGGGCGAAACCGATGCACATAGCGTCGCGCTGTCGCTCACTCTGCCCGACGGCCTTGTCCCCGCGACGCTCCATATCGACCGAGCGACCTGGCTTCCGGTGCGGCTCGTCGTGCCCTATGAGCGCGGACCCTTTACCGTCCTCTATTCGGATTATCGCGCAATTCGGGGGCTGATGCTGCCCGGCACGGTCGAGACCTCCTATCGCGGTGAGTCACGGCGGCGGTTGGTGTCCGCCGGGAGAATGTCCAGCCGCGCTTCATTCTCGGCTCCGGCGCTGCCCGCCGACCATCGCTTCGACGCCGCGAGGCCGGCCGCGCTGGAAATTGCCGCCGGTATTCCCTTTGGCCCAGGCTCGCCCGGCCACAATTATGTCCGGGCGACGGCGGACGACAGGCGCACCGGCTGGTGGCATTTCGATTCCGGCTCCGACAGCATGATCATCGATACCGCGGTCGCCGACGCGCTCGGCATGGAAATCATCGGCACGCACCGGTCGATGGGCGCCGACGGCATTCCCCGCGAGGGCACTTGGCGGCGCGGCAAAAGCCTGACCGTCGGCCGCATCCGGATCGAGAATCCGGTCTATCGTGCGCTCGACCTCTCCGCGAACAATGCACCGCCGGGCGAACGGCGGACGGGCACGATCGGCTATGACCTGTTCGCGCGCTCGGTGGTCGAATTCGGTGACGGCGGCCGCAGCGTCCGGATCTGCGACCCTCGCACCTACCGGCTGCCGCGGGGCGAGCGCTGGCAGCGGCTCGAGCATATCGACGCCACGCCTGCCTTTCGCGGCCTCGTCGAGGGAAGGATCGCGGGCCTGTTCCAGGTCGATACCGGTTCGGTCGGCACGATCGACTTCGCGCGCCCGTTCCACGAGCGCCACCGGCTGCTCGAAGGCCGCGAGACCGACACGCTGCGCTCGCTCGGCTCGGGCGGCGGCTTTGCGGTCGAGCGGGGCCATCTTGGCCGCTTCGACTTCGCCGGGCGGCGATACGACAATCTCGAAGTTACTTTCCGCACAGGGGGAGTGAGCCGCGAGGGCAGTGCCGGGACGATCGGCCGCACCCTGCTCGAGCCGTTCACCGCCATCTTCGACTATGCCAACCACCGTATCGCCTTCGTTCCAGTCGCCAACGGGGTGGGCGCTTGCGGATGAGATATTTTCCTGGCCGCTCATCCAACTGCCGGATTGGCGGCGTCTAGCCATCGAAAGCTCGAACCTGAGGAGAGATGTCATGGGTGAAGACGTTCTGATTTTCGCGGTGTTGACGACCGGCGCCGTGCTCGGCCTGACCCAGGTCGCCCGCCTGTGGCGCGCCGCCATGCAGCACAAGACGATCCGCGAGGCGATCAGCCGGGACAGCGCGGCGGTGCCGGCGCTGCTTGCCGGCGTCGAGCTCGAGCAGAAGCCGAGCGGCGCCAATGACGACCGCACGGCGATGGTGCTGATCGCGCTCGGCGCGGCGCTGCTCCTGTTCGCCGTGATCCAGGGCGATCTCAACGATCTGCGCAACATGGGCGGCGCGGCGCTGTTTCCAACCCTCGTCGGCATCGCCTTGCTGATCCGCCACTATTTCGCGAAGAAGCGCGACCGATAAGCGGGGGCGCGGCCGGAGCGACAGCGGCATGGACCAGGACACAGAACTGGCCCGGCGGGCGGCGGCAGGCGATGCCGCCGCCTTCACCTCGCTCGTGCGTGCCCATGAAGGCGCGGTGCGGCGCTTCCTCGCGCGCCTCGCCCGCGGCGAAGGCGCGGACGACCTGGCCCAGGAAGTTTTCCTCAAGGCGTGGCGCCGGGCCGGGGACTGGCGCGGTGAAGGCAGCTATCGCGGCTGGCTGCTGCGCATCGCCTGGACGACCTTTATCGGCGCGCATCGAGCCAAAGGCCGGCAGCAGGCACGCGAGCAGGCGGCGTTCGAGCAGCAAAGCGATGTCCGCCGCGATGCCGACTGTGCGATCGACCTCTCCCGCGCCTTGGCCGGCCTCGGGACGCGCGAACGCGCCGCCGCTCTGCTCTGCTTCGGCGAGGGCTGCTCGCACGGCGAGGCGGCCCGGATCATGGAGCTTCCGCTCGGCACGCTGAAATCCATCGTGGCACGGGCCCGCGCCGCTCTCGTCGAGCGACTGGAGACGATTCATGACTGAAGACGAAAGGATTGCCGCCCTGTTCGCCGCTCCCGAGCGAGTGCCCGACGAGGCCTTCGTCGCACGGATCGGGCGCGCGGTGCTCGCCGAGCAAAGGATGGCCGGGGCGCGCAGGGCGCTGTGGCGGCGCTTCGCCATCGAAAGCGTGGCGAGCGGAGCGATCATGGCCGCCTTCTACCTGCTCTGGCGGATGAGCCCCGAGCTGACGCTCGAGCAAATGCCGATCGCGCCCACCGCCGCCGCGGTCCTGGTCCTGTTCCTGTGGCTGGGGGTTGAGCTGCGCCCGGCGGCGATCGGAAAATAGGAGAAAATGCCAGAGGGTCTGTAAGCCGGGTTCTGTCCGGCGGATCACTCCGCCTGTGCGGCCATTCCTCTAGGAGGCGGATCGCTCCGCCCCTCAAGCAACCAACCCGGGCGACGAGCCGGAACCAGGCCCATATGCCGCCCCTATTCGGTCTTGCTCCCGGTGGGGTTTGCCGTGCCGCCGCTGTTGCCAGCGACGCGGTGCGCTCTTACCGCACCCTTTCGACCTTGCCGGACCGAAGCCCGGTGGATTGCTTTCTGTGGCACTTTCCCTGGGGTCGCCCCCGCCGGCCATTAACCGGCACCGTGGTTCCATGGAGCCCGGACTTTCCTCGCCTCGGCATACGCCAAGCCGCGGCCGCCCGACCCTCTGGCTTCCCTTATATAGAGCGGCCGCGCTCGCGGTCCAAGAGGAGCTGGAGCAGGATTGCCCGGCACTCTCCGTCGATCGTGCCGTCGATCAGCTCCGGGCGGAAGCGGCGCTGGAAGGCGACGGTGGCCGCGAGCGCATTGCTCACGTCATAGCCCCAGCGTTCGAGCGCGAGCAGGAAGCCGCCGTCGGTCCAGTGCGGATCGACGAGACCGCGGGCCGGGCGGGCGATAGCGAGGCCGTGGCGCGCCAGCCGCGCCCAATCGAACAATTCGCCGGGATCCTGCTTGCGCGCCGGCGCGACGTCGGAATGGCCGACGACGTTGGCGGGCGGAATCCGATGGCGGCCCACGATCCCCGCGAGCAGCGGAATGAGGGCCTCCATCTGCTCCTCGGTGAACGGGCGGTAGCCGAACTCGTGGCCCGGATTGACGATCTCGATGCCGATGCTGCACGCGTTCACGTCCCGCACGCCGCGCCAGAAGGACCGGCCGGCATGCCAGGCGCGATTCTCCTCCGCGACCATGCGCAATATCTGCCCGTCCTCGGCGATCAGATAGTGGCAGGAGACGCGCGATTCCGTGTTGCGCAGCCATGCGATGGCGGAGGCGCCGTCCTCCATCCCGGTATAATGGAGCACGACCATCGAGACGGCCTGGTCGCGCGCGTCGAAATTGGGCGAAGGGGCGTCGATGATCTGATCTTCCACAGCCCCACTTCCGCGCGAAAGGGCGGCCGCGTCAAGTCGCTAAGCGACCCGCGACTGCCGGGGCTGAACAGACGCCGGCGCGGGCAGATAGAGGCCGCGGCAATCGGCGTCCGAGACGAAGCGCTCGGTCTGTCCGATCACCGTTTCGCCGGCGCCCAGCATCAGGGCGCCGTCGGGCGCGATCGCCTCGGCGAGGCGGTTGAAGGCCAGGCGGCGCATGTCGGGCGCGAAATAGAGGAGCAGGTTGCGGCACAGAATGATGTCGAACCGGCCGGGCGCGGGCGGCGGCTCGGTGATGTTGCGTGCCTCGAAGCGGACCTGGTCGCGCAGGCTGGACGATATCCCCCAATCGCCGCCGCCCAGCTCCTCGAACCAGCGGATCATCTGCATAACCGGCAGGCCGCGCTGGACCTCGAACTGCGAATAGACGCCGGCCTTGGCCCGCGCGATCGCGCTCCTCGACAAATCGCTGCCGACGATATCGATCGTCCAGCCCTGCCAGCGGGCCTTTTCCTCGGCGAAGCTCATCGCCAGCGAATAGGCTTCCTGGCCGGTCGAGCAGCCGGCGCACCAGATCGACAGGCGCTTTTCCTTCGCCCGCGCCGCTTCGAGCCGCTTCACCGGTCCGCCAAGCAGCAGATCGAAGGGCAGGCGATCGCGGAAGAAATAGGTCTCGTTGTTGAGCAGGGCCTCGATCACCTCGTCGCCGAGCGCCGGATCGGCGCGCGACACCAGCCTCGCCACCAGCTGATCGATGGTGACGAAGCCGCGGGCGCGCATGATCGCGGCCAGCGCGGTATCGATCCGCCAGCGCCGGTTCATGGCGAGTTGCTGCCCGGTCCGCGCCTCGAGGAGGCTCGCCAGGATGCGGCATGAGGCTTCGCTTATCTCCATGCGCCGGCCTTCGCGCGCCAGGAGATGCGCCGGGCCAGATCGGCCGGCGGGAGAACGGCCGAGGCGAGCCCGGCTTCGGCGACGACGCGGGGCATGCCCCAGATGGCGGCGCTCTGCCGGTCCTGGGAGAACATGGCGCCGCCGCATTCGACCAGGCGCCTCGCGCCGGCCAGGCCGTCGCGGCCCATGCCGCTCAGCATCACGCCGATGCCGCCGGGTCCGTAGACAGACGCGATCGAGGCGAGCATCGGATCGACCGACGGCAGGCAGCCGGAAGCGGCGCGCTTGCGGTCGTGCACGACCCGCACCGCGCCTTCGCTGCGCGCGACGCACAAATGGGCGTCGCCGGGCGCGACGTGAATCTGGTCGGGTCGCAGGACCTCGCCGTCCGCGGCGACCCGTGCGACCCGGCCCGACGCGCTTTCCAGCTGCCGCGCGAAATAGGGCATGAACAAAGCCGGCAGATGCTGTGTGACCAGGATCGGCGCCTCGATCCGGCCGGGCAGCGCGCGCAGGAAATCGAACAAGGCCGAGAGCCCGCCGGTCGAAGCGCCCAGCGCCACGCAGCCCAGCACGCCCTCCGGCATGTCGCGCAGGCGGATCGGTTCGGCCGGCGCGGCGGCCCGGGCCGGGGCCTCGTCGCGGTCGACCCGGCCGATCCGGCGCAGGCGATCGGCGAGCACTTCCGAAAAGCGCCCGGCGAAATTGCCGATGCCGGGCTTGGGTAAAGCGTCGGCGGCGCCCAGGGCCAGCGCCCGCACCGTCGTCTCCGCCCCGGCCTCGGCCATGGACGAGATGATGAGGACGCGTGCGCCCTCGCCGGCCCGGATGATGTCGGGGAGCGCCTCGAGGCCGCTCGCCCCCGGCATCTCGACGTCGAGCAATATGGCGTCGACGCGCACCGTTCTGAGCGCGTCGAGCGCCTCCTCCGCGGTCCCGGCCAGCGCCACCACGTCGAAGTCGCGATGGGCCCTGATAATCCGCGACAGCACGGCCCGGGCAACCTGCGAATCATCGACGATCATCAGGCGAATGGGCGGCTCGGCGGGCTGTTCGAGCTGCCGCCGCGTCAGTGCCGCAAGCACGGTCACGCGACGCCGACGATCTGAAGCTTGCTGTGGAGCGTATCGCGATCGAACGGCTTCATCACATATTCGTCGGCGCCGGCGTCGATCGCGGCGCGGATGTGAGCGATGTCGTTCTCGGTGGTGCAAAAGACGACCTTGGGCTGGCAGGCGAGGTCGGCCTGGCGGAGCGCGCGCAGGAATTCCATCCCGCTCATCACCGGCATGTTCCAGTCGAGCAGGATGACGTCGGGCATGCTGACTTCGCAGCGGCTGAGCGCCTCACGCCCGTCCTCGGCTTCGTCGACAGAAAATTCCAGCGTTTCCAATATGTGCCGGGCGACCTTGCGGATCACCTTGCTATCGTCGACGATCAGACAGCTTCGCATTTCATCCGCTCCCCTGGGGCCCGCCGTCCTCGCTAACGGCAAGAAGTAAAAGAAGTTTTAGGGCTCATGCCGCGCTCGCCGCAGGCCCGGCGATCAGCGCGTGCGGATCGACGAGCAGGAACAGAGCGGAGTCCGCCTCGACCATCCCCAGCGCGACCCGGTCCCAGCCGGGGCCCAATGGCGCGCCCACGGGCGAAACCGGTCCCGCCGCCTCGATCACGTCCTCGACGTCGTCGACCAGCAGGGCATAGGTATGGCCGCCCGAGGGAATGACGATGGCCTCGGTAAGGCCGGCGCCTTCCGAACGGCCGAATCCGAGCGAGGCGAGGCCGTCGATGACGGTGAGGACGCGGCTCCTCAACGCCGAGAGGCCGGCGACGTGGCCGGCGGCGCGCGGCGCGGGGGTGACGCCCTCGAGCTCGACCACGGCCTCGACCTCCGAGGCCGGAAAGGCGATGCGGCGGCCGGCGAGGTTCGCGATCAGGAGGAGGTCAGCCATGGGCCTTGCCTTTCGCCGCGCTCAGCGCGCTCAGCGCGCCGATCAGGGCCGCGCGGTCGTATCGATAGATGCTGTCGTCCTTGCCCCCGCCATGCTCGGGCCGGGCGCGGATGCGAACCACCGGCGTCGCGCCGGCGCCGGCGCCGCCGTCGGCGACTTCGTCGCCTTCCAGAGCGATCACCACGTCGGCGGCGTCCTCGCTCGCTCCGGCGATGCGGTAGCCCAGGCTCTCGATCAGCGGCTTCAGCATATTGTCGATCCAGGGGTCGCCCGCGGGCAGAGCGCAGACCGGCCGCACCCGGCCCGCCTGGCCCGCCTGGCCGGCGCCGGCATGGACCGCGAACAGCCAGTAGGGATCGAGCAGCTCGACCTGGGCGCCGTCGAGCAGAAAGACGCCCGCGACCTCGCCCGGCGCGAGCGCGGGCTGGAGATCGGGCGCGAGCGCGCGAATGTCGATGACCTCGGCGAAGCCGTAGGCGATTTCGGATGCGCCGTCGGTGAGGCGAAGGATGCGAAGCTTGCCCGCAGCGGGCGCCGCCTCGCACCCGGCGAGCGGGAGGATCCGGTCGCCCAGGGCGACTCGCAGCTTGCCGGCGCTGAAGCCGACGGCGTCGGCGGCCACGTCCTCGATCCGCTCGACGACCGTCACCGGCACCGCGCGCACGCCGCCCGCGAGGGTGCGCAACAGGAGGAGCGTGGTTTCCTCCCGCGGGGCCTCGGCCCCGTCCGCCCCGGCGAGCAGGGCACGGTCGATATCGGAGTCCTCGAAGCGGAGGCCGGCCTGCTTCGCCATGCCCGACGGATCGAGCAGCAGGATCGGCCGGCCGTCATCGGCCAAGGTGGTGCCGGCATAGAGGCCGGCGGCCATGACCGCGGGGGCCGCGGGCTTCACCACCAGCTCCTCATGGTCGTGGACCGCATCGACGATGAGGGCGTAGACGTCGCCGCCGGCGGGCCGCAGCAGGATGATCTTCTGATCGTCGCGGGCGGCGGTGGCGGAGACGCCGAGCAGGGGCGCGAGGCCGACGACCGGCACCCGGCGCTCGCGGACCATCGCCACTTCGGCATCGCCCACCGTATCGAAGCGAACGGCGCCGCCGCGGACGCGCAATATTTCGTCGATCGCCGAACGCGGGATGGCGAAGACCTGGCCGCCGGCGCTGACGGTCAAGGCCGGGATGATGGTGAGCGTGAGGGGCACGCGGATGCAGAGCCTGACTCCCTGGGTCGCCCGGCTGTCGATGTCGACCACGCCGCCGATCCGCTCGATATTGGCGCGGACGACGTCCATGCCGACGCCGCGGCCCGAAATGGCGGTGACCTCCCCGGCGGTGGAGACGCCTGCGGCGAACACCAGAGCGGTCTTCTGCGACGGGGTGAGCTTCTCGGCCTGTCCGGCGGTGAGGAGCCCGGCGGCGCGCGCCTTGCGGACCAGCGCCTCGCCGTCGATGCCGCGGCCGTCGTCGGCGGCCTCGATCAATATCTGGTTGCCGGCCTGGCGCGCCGAGACTCTGAGCAGGCCCGCTTTGGGCTTGCCGGCGGCGGCGCGCACCTCGGTCGGCTCGATGCCATGGTCGATCGCGTTGCGCACGATGTGGGTCAGAGGATCGCGGATCATTTCGATCATCTCGCGGTCCAGCTCGACGTCGCCGCCGTCGATCTGGAGGCGGACCTGCTTGCCGAGTTCGGCGGACAGGTCCCTCACCAGCCTCGGCAGGCCCGCGAACAGGCTGTCGATCCGCTGCATGCGGGTGCGGGTGATGCCGTCGCGAATCTCGGCGATGCAGGCCGAGACGCGCTCGAAGGCGGCCTCGACGGCGACGTCGCGGGGCGCGTCGCGGAGGCGCCGGGCGAGCTCGTTCCTGGCGAGCACCGCATCGGAGACGCCGTTCATCATCCGGTCGAGCAGGTCGACCGAGAGACGTATGGAGCGCACCGCCTTTCTCGTCTCGGGCTCGATCGCGGCGGCGGCCTCGGGCAGGACGGCCGGCGCGCTATCCTCGGGCGCGAGCGCGGCGATCAGATGCTCGTCATCCTCGCTGGCCAGCGATTCCCCCGATTCCAGCGCCTGGACGAGCTCGCCGATCCGGTCGATCACCGCCAGCACGGCGTTGACCAGCCTCGTGTCCGCGGCGCGGCCGCCGCTCCGGACTTCGGCCAGCGCGCCCTCGGCGGCGTGGCTCAACTGCTCGAGGCGGGGAAGATCGAAGAATCCGCAATTGCCCTTCACCGTGTGGACGAAGCGGAAAATCTCGTCGAGGCGGCTGCGGTCGTGCGGCGCCGCCTCCCAAGCGACGATCGCCCCCGACAATGCCTGCAGCATGTCGCGGGTTTCGGCGATGAAATCGTTGAGCAGCTCGTCCATGGCGGAGGAGCTTATGGGGAGCCTTGGTAAAGAAGGCGTTTACCGCGTCATGCGGTCATTCGCTCAGGCCGGCAGGCTGGCGCCGATGATGAGGAGCCCGTCCTCGCCGTCGGCGACCTGGATCTGGCCGCCGCCCTCCTCGACGAGCGCGTGGGCGAGCCAGGCGGCGGCGGCGCGGGGAGCGACCTCGTCTTCCGACATCTCGCCGACCAGCACCTTCTTCAATTCGGGGTCGAGCACGATCCGGCTGCCTTCGGCGCGCACGACGATGTCGAGGCCGCTGTCGTGCTTCTCTGCGCCGACGTCGAGGCTGCCGCCGCGAACCAAAGCGTCGCCGGCTATGAGGACGAGGTTCAACAGCACCTTCAGCGCCGCCTTGCTCATGTTGGGCTCGTCGACCATCCAGCCGAGCTGGATTCGCCCGTCGCCGCCGAACAGGCCCTCGATCGCGGCCCGCGCCTCGCGCGTGTCGACGACGTCGGCGAAGCCCCCGGCGGCGCCGAAGGCCAGGCGGAAGAATTTGAGCTTGTTGGCGGAGGCCCGGGCGCTTTCGGCGAGCAGATCGAGGCAGCGGGCGCGCATCTCAGGATCATGCTCGTCGGCGAGCAATTCGATGCCGTTGTTGAGCGCGCCAACGGGCGAGAGCAAATCGTGGCAGAGGCGCGAGCAAAGCAAGCTGGCGAATTCGTGGGATTTCATGCGCGTTGAGCCCTCTCGGCGACGACCTTGAATTCAATCCCTATTGGCCTCTCGGATTCAAGGTTGCAAGGCGGTCGCCGAGAATCGCATCATGACGCGATGAGGAAGCGCCGGGAGTCGAGAGCCGACGAGGCCCTGGAAGGTCTGTCCTACTGGTTCCAGGACTATTGGAAGGTCGTCCTCCTGTTGCTCGGCCTTGCGGCTTTCCTGGGCGCCGCGGGTCTGTGGTGGATACGAAACAACGCGCAGCCGGCGCTCGTGGAGGACGCCCAAGTCATCCGGTTCGGCGCTTACAGCTTCGACGACGGCCGCCAGCCGGTCGTTCTGGTGAGGACGAACGACGGAAGAACCCGGCAATTGGCCGTCCCCCGAGGATCGACACATCTTTGCCGGGTCGGAAGCACTATTCGGCTCATCCGGCGCGGCGCGATCCTCACCGTCGATCCGCGCGGCTGCCGGCCCGGCGCACCTTGAAATTCGGCGATTCCTCCCCATTTCGCTCCTCCAATGTCGGGGGGACATTCGATCATTCATGCCCGGATCGCCGGTGACGCCCAAGGGTGGCGGCTGGATCGGGCGCTGGCCGCCGCGGTGCCGGCCCTGTCGCGCGAGCGCCTGAAGGCTCTGATCAGCAGCGGCGCGGTGCTTGGCCCCGAGGGCGCCCCCGTTCGCGACCCGGCGGTGAAGGCGGTTCCGGGCGGCACCTACGAAATTTCCGTTCCGGAGCCAACGCCGGCGCATAACGAAGCGCAGGACATCGCGCTTACGATCGTCTTCGAGGACGAGCACCTGCTCGTCGTCGACAAGCCGGCGGGGATGGTCGTCCATCCGGCCGCGGGCAATTTCGACGGCACCCTGGTCAACGCCTTGCTCCACCATTGCGCCGGGCGCCTTTCGGGCATCGGCGGAGTGGCGCGGCCCGGGATCGTGCACCGGATCGACAAGGACACTTCGGGGCTGCTCGTGGTCGCCAAGACCGACGTCGCGCATGAGGGGCTTGCCGGCCAGTTCGCCAGGCACAGCGTCGAGCGGCGCTACCTCGCCATCGTCGCCGGTGTGCCGGTCGCGGCGCGCGGCGCGGTCGACGCTCCGCTCGCCCGCTCCTCGGCGAACCGCAAGAAGATGGCGGTCGTCGCGGGGAATCGCGGCAAGCGGGCGGTCACCCGCTACCGAATCGTACGGCCGCTCAGGGACGCCGCTCTGGTCGAATGCCGGCTCGAAACGGGACGCACCCACCAGGTCCGCGTCCATATGGCGTCGATCGGCCATCCATTGCTCGGCGACCCGGTCTACGGCCGGACCCGGCCGGTGCATCGGGAGATATTGAAAGAGCTCGATTTTCACCGCCAGGCGCTGCACGCGGCCGCGCTCGGCTTCCTCCATCCAGTTTCAAAAGAAAACCTATGCTTTGAAAGCGCCCTTCCTTCTGATATTCAGGAACTGTTGGGGTCGCTTACCGTATAGTGGGTGATTGTGTGCCTGCACGGTGTGTTATAAGGGCACGGCACCAAGGAGATTATGACGAACATGGCAGGTAGGAATGTCCCGGCGACGATCCCGGCAACCGGCGGCGAGGCTGGCCTCAACCGCTATCTTTCGGAGATCAAGAAATTCCCGATCCTGACGCCGGAAGAGGAATATATGCTGGCCAAGCGCTGGACCGAGCATCAGGACACCGATGCCGCGGCCCGGCTGGTCAACTCGCACCTGCGCCTCGTCGCCAAGATCGCCATGGGCTATCGCGGCTACGGCCTGCCGCTCGCCGAGCTCATCTCCGAGGGCAATATCGGCCTGATGCAGGGCGTGAAGAAATTCGAGCCCGAGAGGGGCTTCCGCCTCGCCACCTACGCGATGTGGTGGATCCGCGCGTCCATCCAGGAATTCATCCTGCGCTCCTGGTCGCTCGTGAAGATGGGGACGACGGCGGCGCAGAAGAAGCTGTTCTTCAACCTTCGGCGGATGAAGAACCGGATCGAGGCATTCGAGGAAGGCGATCTGAAGCCCGAGGACGTCACCAAGATCGCCACCGATCTGGGCGTCTCCGAAGAGGACGTCGTCTCGATGAACCGCCGCATGGCGATGGGCGGCGACACCTCTTTGAACGTGCCGCTGCGCGACGACAGCGAGGGCAGCTGGCAGGACTTCCTGGTCGATTCGGAGCCGCTGCAGGACGAGCGCGTCGCCGAGGCCGAGGAAACCCGCATCCGCCACGATCTGCTGGTCGAGGCGATGGAGTCGCTGAACGACCGCGAGCGGCATATCCTGACCGAGCGCCGGCTGACCGACGAGCCCAAGACGCTCGAGGAGCTCTCCCAAGTCTACGACGTCAGCCGCGAGCGCATCCGCCAGATCGAGGTGCGCGCGTTCGAGAAATTGCAGAAGGCGCTGATGAACCTCGCCGGTGAGCGCAGGCTGCTAAGCGCCGCGTAGCTGGTCTAGCGCGCCGCGGTTTCGGACGCGTTGCCGCCGCCGGTTGACGGCGCGGGCGCTGGGGCCGCGGGCGGGGCGGCGGCGCCGGGATCCCAGCGATAGCGGACGCCCTGCAGCTCGCGCGGCGGCTCGGGCGCGGCCGGCGCGTTGTTGCGGCCGAGCTGACGCTGGGGCGGGCCCGAGCCCGCTTCGCCGGTCAGCGCCCAGCGCTGGCTGGTCGACAGGCTCGCGTCGGCGCGGGTGCGCTCGGAGATGAGCGCGCCGGCGGTGTCGCGCCGGAGCGGCTCGTAGCGGCGCAGCACGGCGCGCTGGAAGCTGTCCACGCTGACGCTGCCGCCCGCTTCCGCTTCGGCGGCGGCTTGCGCGGCGAGTGCGTCGCGCAGGCTCGCCGTCTGCACTTCGGACGGTAGCGGCTGGCCGAAGCCGCCGCGCCAGGCGATCGCCGGTTCGACCCCGGCATAGCGGCCGCCGAACGCGGTCGGCCGGCCCCAGCCGCCGCGCCAGCGGTAGAAGATGTGCATGCCGACATTGGCCGATTTGACCAGGCTCGGCGCCCAATAAGGCACGACATAATTGGCGTGATAATGGGTGGCCCAGCCGACCGGCGCGTAGACATAGCCATTGAGGGCCGCCTCGGCGACCTGCCTCGCCCGCTGCCAGTGCGAGGCCATCGGCGCGCGCCGGAGCGAGCCGTCGCAGGAGAAGCTGAACTGGCAGCCGGTCGAACGCCGCGCGCCTTCGAACACCACTCCGCACACCGTCTTGGGCCAGGCCGTATGGCGGACCCGGTTCAGAACCACCTGGGCGACTCCGCGCTGGCCCTCAGTCGGCTCGTTCGCCGCTTCGTAATAGATGGCGGCGGTGAGGCAATCGAGCGAGCGCAGCCGATCGGCGGCACTGGAGCCGGCGAGCGTGAACGGACGGGCCGCCGGATTGGTGAGGCTTGCGATAGGGATCGCGGCGTTGATCGCGAGCGCGCTATCGGCCGAAACCTGCTTCAGCTGCATCGCATTGGTCGCGGCGGCCGCGGCCTTGAGGCGCTGCTCGGCGGTGACGGGCCCGCCCGGAAGCTCGGGCTGCGGCGACAGGCTCTGCATGGCCACGCTGAAGCCCGCGACGATCCACAGAGCCGCCATCGTCCCGAGCACGGCAAGCGCCCGCCAATGCTGGCGGATCGCCGCGGGCAGACGCTGGGCAGTCAAGGCAAGGGCCGTCATGTCGTTCCTATTGTTCGTCTTGGTGCCTTATACACCTAATACACCTGCCCCGCAACATGGGACCCTTCCAAGCACCTCTCCACCAACGCCCGCAAGTCGAAACGTGTCCGTCACAAGGCGCTGAAAACGGGCTTTTCTAACCACCGCAGCATGTTATCATCCACTCCTCAGATGGGGGCCATGCGCATGAAAACAAGCTTTCTCACCGGGATCGCTCTGCTTGTCGCGGGGGGAGCTGCGGTCACCGCGATCGCGCAGCCGCGTCCCGGCGGCGGGACCGTCACTTATTGGATGTCGGCCGAGACGACCAGCGGGCTTGCGGCGAGCGGTGCGAATCCCGCGAGCCGCGGTTCGATGCTGGGCGCGCTCGCCGGCCGGGCGCCGCGGGCCGATGCCTTCGTCCACAATCTCCGGCTCGATCTGGGCAGCCCGCGCCGCGCCGCCGGCCCGCCCGCCGCCGACCATTTCATCCCGGCCGGCCTCAATGCCGGGCCGTCCTTGCCTCTGGTTTCGCCCGCGCCGGCCGCGCCGGTCGGGCGGCCCAGTCAAATGCCGGCTCATCCGGGCAATCCGCAGGGGCGGATCCTGATCTATTGGGGCTGCGGCGAGCGCGCCCGCCCGGGCCAGCCATTCGAGATCGACCTGTCGCGGCTTGCCCGCGGCCAGGCGCCGCCGGCCATGGCGAACCTGCCCTTCCGGCCGATGACCCCGCCCAGTGCGGCCACCGCCGCCACTTATGGCGAGTGGCCGAATTCGCGCGGCCGGACCGCCATCCCCGCCAGCGGCTCGCTGGTCGGCGCGCACAGCGTCCGCGGCAATTACAGCCCGGAGATCAACTTCACTCTGGCGCCCGGCCAGGACTTCCTGCCGCCGATCGTGCTGACCTCGAACACGCGCGGCCCTTCGGGCGCGGTGCCGGTCGCCTGGCGGGCGGTCGATGGCGCGCGCGGCTATTTCCTGATGGCGGTCGGCGCGCGCGAGGACAACACGATGGTGATGTGGAGCTCGAGCGAGGTCCAATTCAACCAGGTGGGCGCGATGGACTATCTCGCGCCGGACGAGATCGCCCGCCTGCTCCAGCAGCGCGTGCTTCTCCAGCCCAATGTGACCCAGTGCACCGTTCCGGCCGAGGTGGCGGGCAGCGTCCAGGCCGCCTCGCTGATGATGACCGCCTTCGGTCCGGAAGCCAATTTCAGCCATCCCGCCCCGCCGCCGCGCCCGCCGCGCGGCTGGGCGCCCGAATGGACCGTCAAGCTCAGGACGCGCTCGGCCTATATGGGCATGCTCGGCATGGACATGGCGGCGATGATGCGCGGCGAGAGCCAGGACGAGCGGCAGCAGGAGCGGCCGCGGCGGAGGCGCGGGCTCCTGGACCGCGTGATCGGACAGTAGCGCGGCGCGAGGGGAGAGGTTAGGAGGCGGGTCATGGCCGAGACGATCCCGCCTCCCCCGGGCGCGACCCGGGACACCCAATGCACCGCCGATCAATATGACGCGCTCTACCGGTGCTCGCTCGACGATCCGGACGCTTTCTGGGCCGATCAGGCGCGGCGGATCGACTGGGTGCGCGCGCCCGAGCGGGTGGCCGACTGGTCCTACGATCCGGTTGATATCAAGTGGTTCGAGGACGGAATTCTCAACCTGTGCCACAATTGCGTCGACCGACACCTCTCGGCGCGATCGGCCGATATCGCGATCGTCTGGGAAGGCGATGAGCCGGGCGTTATCCGCAGGCTGACGTTCGGCGAGCTCCACGCCGAAGCGGTCCGCATGGCCAACAGCCTGAAGGCACTCGGCGCGGGCAAGGGCGACCGGGTGACGATTTATTTGCCGATGATCCCCGAGGCGGCGGTGGCGATGCTGGCCTGCGCGCGGATCGGGGCGGTGCACAGCGTCGTCTTCGGCGGCTTCTCGCCCGAGGCGCTGCACGGCCGCATCGAGGATTGCGCGAGCCGTTTCCTCGTCACCGCCGACGGCGGCATGCGCGGCGGCAAATTGGTGCCGCTGAAGGCCAATGTCGACGCGGCGCTGGCCAAGGGCGCCGACGTCGCGGGCGTCATTGTGGTCCGCCATCTGGGCAATGACGTCGCCATGCGCGAAGGCCGCGACCATTGGTACGAGGCGCTCGCCGCGACGGTCCCCGACGATTGCCCCTGCGAGCCAATGAACGCGGAGGACCCGCTCTTCATCCTCTACACGTCGGGCTCGACGGGCAAACCCAAGGGCGTGCTGCACACGACCGGCGGCTATGCGGTGTGGACCGCGGCCACCTTCCACTACGTCTTCGATTACCGGCCCGGCGAGCTCTTCTGGTGCACCGCCGATATCGGCTGGGTGACCGGGCACAGCTACGTCGTCTACGGGCCGCTGGCGAACGGCGCGACGACAATGATGTTCGAAGGCGTGCCCAACCATCCCGATTTCTCGCGCTTCTGGGACATCGTCGAGCGCCACAGGGTCGACATCTTCTACACCGCGCCGACCGCGATCCGCGCGCTGATGCGCGAGGGCGAGGCGCCGGTGAAGCGCCACGACCGCTCGTCCATCCGCCTGCTCGGCACGGTCGGCGAGCCGATCAACCCCGAGGCCTGGCTCTGGTATCACCGCGTCGTCGGCGAGGAGCGCTGCCCGGTCGTCGACACCTGGTGGCAGACCGAAACGGGCGGGATCATGATCACCACCTTGCCCGGCGCGCACGCCATGAAGCCGGGCTCGGCGGGGCGCCCCTTCTTCGGCATCGTCCCCGAGCTGGTCGACGTCGACGGCGGTGTGCTCGATGGCGCCGCTTCGGGCAATCTGTGCATCGCCCGCTCGTGGCCCGGCCAGATGCGCTCGGTCTACGGCGATCACGACCGCTTCGTGCAGACCTATTTCAGCGCCTACAAAGGCAAATATTTCACCGGCGACGGCTGCCGCCGCGACGAGGACGGCTATTACTGGATCACGGGGCGGGTCGACGACGTGCTGAACATCTCCGGCCATCGGCTCGGCACCGCCGAGATCGAGAGCGCGCTGGTCAGCCACCCGAGCGTCGCAGAAGCGGCCGTGGTCGGCTACCCGCACGACATCAAGGGCCAGGGCATCTACTGCTACGTCACCCTGATCACCGGCGTGGAGCCGAGCGCCGCGCTCGAGGCGGAGCTGAAGCTGCAGGTCCGCACCGAGATCAGCGCGATCGCCACGCCCGACCTCATCCACTTCACCCCGGCTTTGCCCAAGACGCGTAGCGGCAAGATCATGCGGCGGATTTTGCGCAAGATCGCAGAGAACGATTTCTCCAATCTCGGCGACACCAGCACGCTGGCGGAACCGGCGCTGGTTGACTCGCTGATCGAGGGGCGGCGGAAACGCTGAGGGTACTCACCGTCAGACGGAGGGAGACACTTCAGCTGGCCGGCTATCAGGAGTTCGCGAGCCGAGCCGCGGCGCGCCTTCCATCCTCGCTCAGCTCCCACCGCCCTCTCGGCGAGTCGCCGCGAAGAAGTCCTTCCTTGACCATGTCGCTGCGCTCCCAGCAGGTTGCATTCCACCAGCGTGGCTCACCTGTCGAAACGATGGAATAGTCAGCCTCGCCGAGGCGACTTTGCATACGTGGCAGCAACCCTTCCCGAAGTTCCGCCAGTCCCGCCGAGCCCCCCAGTTCGTAGAGCAGCAGAAGCAGCGGCTCCCGAAATTCCTTCTGTGGGAGCTTCACTCCAGCCGAGCCTTTGCTGGGCCTGCCTATTGTTCTCACCGACCTGTCGACGGGAGTTATCGAGCGTCCGGCCAGCTTGTCCAATGCATCCAGTCCGAGTTTCACGATGTCCTCGGGTGAATCCTCAAAGGGGCGTGCGTGCTGCTTCATTCGCTCCCAAGTGAGGTCGGAAATTCGAATCACCGGCATCATGGCTTCCTCCTTATTCCCAGCGCCTTATAACCTTGTAACAAGGTTTCAGTCAATCTGCTAATCCGCGAGTCTGGGCAGGCGGGGAAACCCGGGACAGTAACCAATTGCGAGTCGAGGCGGACTCCTGCCGGCGTTCTCCCGCTTGTACCCGCGTCCCTCAGCGCTCGCCCCGCCTCTCCCGCTTCGCGCGCCGCTTCTCGATCTTCGGCCTGTCGACGAGCGGCAGGGCGCCGCGCCGCATCTGCGCCACGATCCGCTCGCGCACAGCCTTTGCCAGCGCGGGCGGGAGGAAGCCGTAGGCCCATCGGCCGGGAGCGACCGGAACGATGCCGGGGTCGTCCCAGTCGATCAGGTTCACTTCGCTCGTGATGATCCACGATCCCTCGGCGTCGAGGCCCAGATGAGCCTTGACGGCCGGCGGAATCCTGATCCCTTCCTCATCCGTCGGGCGCGCATGTGTGATACCGCAGACGACGGCGCGCAATGGATCTGCAGCCACTGCGGGGACGGCGACCACGATTGCGCAGGGACGGGCCTTGGCGCCCTCTTCCCGCCTTTCCCGCTCCTCCGCAAGCCACAGATAATCGTAGCGGATGACGAGACCACCTTGCGGCGCAGGCTTGGCCACATCCTATTCCGTCAGCTTGTCGAGCTCCGGGTCGATATGGCCGTAGTCGGCCGTCTCGACGGCCCGCGCGACATCTTCCGGCAGCTCGGCGGCTTTAAACGCCTTCCGCGTCGGCCGCGCCTTGGCGAGAGCCTGCAACCTCTGATACTCCTCGAAGGCCAGCAGCACACGCGCGGGCCGCCTGTACCTGGTAATGACCACGGGTTCGAGCGCCGCCTGGTCGAGATAGTGGCCGGCGCTGTTCTGAAAGTCGCTTGAGGATACCGTCGCAGCCCGCTTCATATCAACCTTCATCAGTACAGGTTTTCTAGCTATCTTAGCTAAGATTTGGAAGCCTGTCGAGGATCTATTTCGTCGTCATCCTTGCCCCATGTCACCGTCATTCGCGCGCGTCCTAAGCCTGCGCAAGCTCGCCAAGTTCGGAAGTCTAAGCGTTAAGAGCACGTCGGCGGACCCGCGCTGGTGGAAGCCTGATCGAGGGACGGCTGAGACGCTGAACATGGAAGGCAGCGCCGGTCCGAAATAGGCGCTTTAAGCAGTTTGAAAGTCATCCGGCCTATCTCCAGGCGGCGCCACGAGGAGAAGCTGGATGAAGCCCGCGCCCGAACCGAGTTTTGCCGAGGCCACGGATCTTTCCGAGCGACTGATCAACGCGACCAATTTCATCCTCGATCATTGGTGGCTCTGGCTGCTGGTCGTCGTCGCCTGGTGGCTGTTCGTGCACCTTCGGGCGCAGCACGCCCTGCTCGGCTCGCTCGACGAACGCTGCGAGGCCGCCTTCGCCGATATCGACGCTCTGCTCGCCGAACGCCACGCGCTGATCGGCAATCTGGTCGAGACCGTGAAGGGCTTCGCCGTGCAGGAGCATAAGGTGCTCAAGGACGTGATCGACGCCCGAGCCCGCGCCATGTCGAGCGCCGGCAGCGCGAAAATGGAGGCGGAAACGCAGGTCGGCCAGTCGCTGATCAGCCTGTTCGCGGTCACCGAAAATTATCCCGACCTCGCCAGCTCTACCCATTTCGGCGAACTGCGCGCCGAGCTCACCCGAATGGAAGACCGGATCACGGCGGGCCGCCGCTTCTACAATCTCTCGGTCGAGGAGCTGAACGCGGTCCGCCGCGCCTTTCCCGGCAATGTCGTCGCCAGGGTCGCGACCATCGGCAGTCACGACAAGTTCACCCTCGGCGAGCGCCGCGCCGAGTTCGCCGAACCGGTCAAAGTCGGCTTCTAGGCCGGCCGCGAAGTCTCATGGCGCCCCAGGGCTACGTCACTCATGCCGCGCATAACCGGCGGCTGACCTTCTGGCTGATCGCCGGCTACATTCTCGCATTCGAGCTGATCGCGGCTTTCGCCCTGACGATCTTCCTGCTGATCTTCGATCCCGAGCACACCATCCTGTCGGATCCGCTCGGCTACGCCTTGCGCTACGCGATCCCGGTGGCGGCGGTGGCGGGCATCCAGTTCTGGTTCCTCTATCGCGGCCACGCACCCGCGGTGGCGCGGATGCTCGACGTTCGTCCGGTCACCCCGATCGAGGAGCCGCGCCTGCTGCGCGTCGCCGAGGAGCAATGCATCGCGCTCGGCATTCGCCAGCCGCGTTTCGGGATCATCGAAGTTCCTGAGCCCAACGCGGTCACGGTCGGCGAAGGGCCGGCGCGCGGGCTGATCGCGGTGACGCGCGGGCTTATCGACCTGCTCGACGACGACGAGCTGGCGGCGGTGCTGGCGCACGAGGCGTCGCATATCCGCAATGGCGACACCAAGGTGCTCGCCGCCAATCACGCGCTGATGCGCACGGCGGTGATCCTCCAGACCCACAACCCGCTGCGGCTCGAAGACTGGCGGCAGATGATCCTGATCCTCTTCCTGCCCGCGATCCTGCTCATCTTCCTCGCCAGCGGCGCGGTGACGATGGCGTCGATGCGGCTCGCCCGCGCCGCGCGGCGCGGGCTCAGGCTCAGCCGCGACCATATCGCCGACGGCGAGGCGGTTCGAGTCACCCATTTCCCCGAGGCGCTGGTCAGCGCGCTGCGCAAGATCGGGGGCCGCAGCACCTTCCCCGGCAGCGACCGCTTCGAAGGCCTGCTGTTCGACGGCCGGGCCGATCGCGAGGGCGGCAGCCATCCCGCCGTCGAGGACCGGATCGCGGCGATCACGACGCTCGGCGCCGGGCTGATGCAGCCGGGACGCGCCCGCCGCGACACCCGCGCCAACCGGCCGGCCGCCGCATTGGGCTTCGGCCGGCGCGTCGTCGCGGCGGCCGGGCCGGCGCCGATGCGCGAGCTCGAAAAGCCGGAGGAGCCGTCGCTCGCCATGCTCGGCCTGTTCTTCTCCGACCGCGAGCGATTCTGGAAATGGCAGAATGCGAGCATCGACTGGTGCGAATGGCGCGAGGGCGAACGGCGGAACGCCTTCGGCATCGGCCCCAATATGGCCATCCCGCTGGCGGCGACGCTCACTTTCCTGCTCGTCTTCCACTGGCCGAACGACGGCGATTTCACGAGGATGCGCAGCCTGTTCAATCCGGTCGCACTGGTCGACGTGGCGCGTGAGATGAACAGCGGGCCGTTCTGCAGCGGGCCCTCCTACCCGGACGGAAAATGCCCTGGAGGCACTTAGAACGGCTGCAGCGCGGGAGCCGGGGGACCTCGGGTTGGTCTATATCTGTTTGCGCCTCGGCTTCCAAAATAGGGTTTCGTCTGTCAGCGTCAGCGCCTTATGCAGTGCGTGATGCAGATCGTCGCGGCCGATATCGGCGGCACCCACGCCCGCTTCGCCTTCGCCGAACTGGTGCCCGGCGCGCGGCCGCTTGTCGGCGAGATGCGCAAATATCGCACCCGCGAGCATGACGGCCTCGCTTCTGCCTGGGCAAAGTTCGAACGCGACAGCGGCGGCGCACTGCCCCGGGCCGCCGCGATCGCGGTCGCTGCGCCGATCGAAGGCGACATTCTCACCTTCATGAACTCCGACTGGCGGATCGACCGGTCCGCGCTCGCGGCCGATCTCGGCCTTGATGCGCTGACCCTGATCAACGATTACGGCGCGGTCGCGCACGCCGTCTCGGTCATGGCCGCGGACGACTTCATGGCCCTCGCCGGGCCCGGCGACCTTCCCGCCGACGGCGTCACCAGCGTGATCGGCCCTGGAACCGGGCTCGGCGTCGCCATCCTCGACCGGCGCGGCGAAAGCGAGGCCAGGGTGATCGAGACCGAGGCCGCCCATATCGGCTTCTGCCCGCTCGATCCCGAGGAGGAGGAGCTGTCCGACGCGCTCACCGCGCGCTATGGCCGCGCCTCGGTCGAGCGGGTGGTCTCGGGGCCCGGGCTCGTCGACATCTACCGCTTTCTGGGCGGCGGCGACTGGGACCCGAACCGGGCCGGCGCCTTGTGGGACGGGGCGGTCGACGGCGGCGATCCGCTCGCCGAAAAAGCGCTTTCGATGCTGGTCCGCTGCTTCGGCGCGGCGGCCGGGGACATCGCGCTCGCCCACGGCGCGATGGGCGTCGCCATCACCGGCGGCCTCGCCAACCGCGTCGCCACTCTGCTGTCGGCGCCGATGTTCGAAGCGCGCTTCACCGCCAAGGGCCGGTATCGGGCGCGGATGCTGCGGACGCCGGTCAGGCTGCTGCGCTACCAGGAGCCGGGACTGCTGGGGGCAGCGATTGCATTTCAGAGGGAGCATTTTGCATGACCGTCATCCCGGCGAAGGCCGGGATCTCGGCACAAGAAGTCTCGGCGCGTCCCCACGAGACCCCGGCCTTCGCCGGGGTGACGAATTCAGCGCGGCGCCATCCTGATCGCGCCGTCGAGCCGTACATATTCGCCGTTCAGATAGACGTTCTCGGCCATGAAGACGGCGAGCCGCGCATATTCCTCAGCCTGGCCGAGCCGCTTCGGGAAGGGCACCTGGGCGGCAAGGGCGTCCTTCACCTGCTGCGGCATCATTGCCACCATCGGCGTTTCGAATACGCCGGGCAGGATGGTGTTGACCCTTATCCCCTCCCCCATCAGGTCGCGGGCGATCGGGAGCGCCATGCCGAGCACGCCGGCCTTGGAGGCGGTGTAGGCGGCCTGGCCGATCTGGCCGTCCTGGGCGGCGACCGAGGCGGTGTTGACGATGACGCCCTTCTCGCCGTCCTCGAGCGGGTCCAGCGTCGCCATGCCGGCCGCCGAGGCGGCGAGCACCCGGAAGGTGCCGATGAGGTTGATCTGGATGACCATCTCGAACTGGTGGATCGGATAGCGCCTGACCTCGCCGGTCGTCTTGTCGCGCCCGACCGTCTTCATCGCGTTGGCGACGCCCGCGCAATTGACGCAGATCCGCTCCTGGCCGTGCGCCTCGCGCGCCTTGGCGAAGCCCGCGTCGACCGCTTCGTCGGAAGTGACGTCGACTTGGCAAAACACGCCGCCGATCTCGGCTGCGACCTTCTCGCCGCGCTCGGCGTCGCGGTCGAACACCGCGACCTTCACCCCCTTGCCGGCAAGCGCCCGCGCCGCCGCCTCGCCGATCCCCGAAGCGCCGCCGGTGACCACCGCGGCGATATTGCTGTCCAGTTTCATTTCCGCTCCCTTTCGCTACGCGCCGCTCCTAGAGGCAAGGGAGCGGCCAGGGCAAGCCGGGCCTCGCCGCGGCGGCTGGCACTCGGCCGGGGGACGCGCTAATGGGCGGGGAGCGAGGCGACACATGGCAGGCAATCCCTTCACCAACCACCCCAAGGAAGTCGGCGAGGGCTATGGCGCGCATTTCGTCAACGCATCGGCCTTCGGCCTCAGGATGATGGCCGGCGGGCTGGCCGTTCTGGTCCACGCCGTCTGCCCCTTCCTGTTCGTCAAGACGGGCAGCCGCACCATGGACAAGCTCCACCGCCGCATGACCGGCCGCGCCGGCAAGGCCGACTGGGAACGCCACCCGATCATCTAGGTCAGAAGCGGAAGCTGAAGCCCACCGCGGCGATGCCGCGGTCGCGGGGGCGGACGTCGGCGGGGCGGCGGTCTGTTTCCATATGGGTCCGCGGCCGGGCGAGCTCGGGGACGATGAAGCGGCCGACGGCGACCTGCAGGTTTCGGCCGAGCGGGAGCGCGCCGATCAGGCCGTTGCGGACCGGGCCCGGCGGCTGGCGGTAGTCGCCGCGCGGCATTCGGAAATCGGGAAGGCCGGGGGCCGGCTCCAGCGTGTTGAGCGCCGGATCGGCCCGGGCCACCAGTGCCGCCCGGCTCGATTGCGCGGCGGCCGCCGTCGAGCAGGCGAGGAACAGCACTGGAAGCGAGACAAGACGGCGCCGTCGCATTCACGCAATCCCTGTTCGTGCCCCACGGCAAGAGCGCCGAAAAGTCGCTCCGGTTCCAATTGTTACGGCGGCGATATGCGACTAGGCAGGGCCCAGCCAGGATTGGAGAACCCATGAAACGGACTTTGTTGCTGGTCGCAGCGCTGGCCGCTCCACTCGCCGCCGCCTTGGCGCAGACGCCGGCGGCAGGGGTGACGCCCGAACAGATCATCGCCGCGCGCCAATCGGCCTATATATTGTCGGGCGGCGCTCTTGCCTCGATGAAGGGGGCGGCGGACGCGGGCGCCGACGTGCGCTCGCTCGTCATCCCGTCGCGCGCTCTGGCGCGCTGGGCGCGGACGCTGCCGACACTGTTCCCGGCCGGGACCAACCTGCCGAGCAGCAAGGCGCTGCCGGCGGTGTGGAGCGACCGGCAAGGGTTCGAGGCCCGCGCCGCGGCTTATGCCGAGGCGGCCCGGCTCATGGCCGAAGCCGCGCAGTCGGGCGACCGCGACGCCTTTCTCGCCCGCTGGGCCGAGACACGCGCGACCTGCGCGGCCTGCCACGACATTTACCGGCGCTCGGACTAAAGCCTCAGCTTCCTTCGGTCCGCCAGCACTGCCTTGGCGGCATTGTGGCCGGGCGCGCCGGTGACGCCGCCGCCAGGATGAGCGCCGGCTCCGCACAGATAGAGGCCGGGGAGCGGCATGCGGTAATCCGCGTGGCCGAGCATGGGGCGGTTCGAGAAGAGCTGGTCGAGGCCCATCTTGCCGTGGAAGATATCCCCGCCGATCAGGCCGAAGCGGCGCTCGAGATCGAGCGGCGACAAAGCGAGGCGGCCGATCACCAGGCCGCCGAAGCCCGGCGCGTAGCGCTCGACATGGGCGATGACATGGTCCGCCGCCTCGTCGCGGCGCGCGTCCCAGCCGCCTGGCACCTCGAAGGGGAAATGCTGGCAGAACAGGCTGGCGACGTGGGCGCCGGCGGGCGCCAGGCTGTCGTCGAGGGTGGAGGGGATCAGCATCTCGACGACAGGCTCGCGCGACCAGCCTTCGGTGCGCGCGGTGAGATAAGCGCGGTCCATATAGGCCAATGACGGGCCCAGGATGATGCCGGCGGTGAGATGGTCGCCGGGCTCCGGCAGGCTAGTCAAGCGCGGCAGGCTCGACAAAGCGACATTCATCCTGAAGGTCGCCGATTCGCTGGCCCAGCGGGCCATGCGGCCCGCGGGCTCCTCATCCACCGCGCCGTCGGGCAGGAGCTGCGTGAACAGACGCTTGGGGTGAACGCCGGCAACCACCGCCTTGGCGCGATACGCCTTGCCGCCGGCGACGGCGCCGGCCGCTTTGCCGCCCTCGACGATGACCTCGTCGACCGGCGTGTCGAGCAGGATCTCGACGCCCTTCCCGCGCGCCGCCTTGGCCATGGCTTGAGTGATCGCGCCCATGCCGCCGATCGCGTGGCCCCAGGCGCCCTCGACCCCCGCCGCCTCGCCGAAGACGTGGTGGAGGAGGACGTAGGCCGAGCCGGGCGCATAAGGGCTGGCATAATGGCCGACCACGGCGTCGAAGCCGAACAAGGCCTGGACAAGGTCGTGGCTGAAATAGCGCTCCAATATGTCGGCTGCCGACTTGGTGAAGAAATCAACGAGATGGCGCTGCTGCTCCAGCCCGAGCCGGCCGACGCGGCCGCCGAGCTTCAGCAGCGCGAACAAATCGCCCAGCCCTCCGCCGGCATTGGGCGGCGCGCGCAGCAGCCATTGGCGCAGCACTCCGACGACGCCGTTCAGCGCCTGCGCATAAGCGTCGTAGTTTTCGGCGTCGGCCGGCGAATGGCGCGCGATCTCGCGCTTCGTCAGCCCACCGCGGCCCGACAGCAGATAGTCGCCGCCCAAGGTGGGCAGGAAATTGTCGATCTTCCTGAGCACGACCTTCAGGCCATGGTCGTAGAGCCGCATGTCGCGGATGACCCTGGGGTTGAGCAGGCTCACCGTATAGGCCGCGGTCGAATTCCTGAAACCGGGATGGAATTCCTCGGTCACCGCCGCCCCGCCGACCACGGATCGCGACTCCAGCATGGTGACGGAAAGGCCCCGCTCGGCGAGGTAATAGGCGCAGACGAGCGCGTTGTGCCCCGCGCCCACGATGAGGATGTCGCTCGTGCCCGCCTGATCCATGGAAATCGCCTATAGGGCCGGGGCCGGGGGAGGCAATCCGCGCCGGCTTGCTCAGGCGGCAATCAGGATCAGCGCCATTTCCGAGAGGGTCTTGGCGAGGACGAGGACGAGCGCGAGCGCGCCGTAGAGCCGCCCGGGCATGTGCGCCAGAATCCACAGCGTGCCGCGGACGAGGTGGAGCGGATTCGCGGCGGTCTTCTGCAGCCGGAACAAGGTGGCGAGGCAGGCGCGCCATTCGCGGGTGGAAAGGCGCCCCTGGGACGTGAACTTGGCCAGATAGGCCGTCATCCGGCTCGAATTGTCGGTGGCGTCGGCGATCGCCCGGTTGAACGCCTCGACGTTGCGGTCGGCGACGTCGCCGAGCGTCACCGCCACCCGGCGCGCGAACGCCTCGACGAAGATGAACCCCCCGAAGAAGAGGATCAGCAGAACCTCCGACAGATAGGCCGAATATTCGATTCCCTCCCGCCAGGGGGAGAGCGAGGCCAAGGCGTCCGGGCCGAAGACGACGCCGCGAAGCCAGGGAGCCGGCCCGAGCAGGAGAAGCAGCACCAGCGCAAGCACGAGCAGCGCCCCGATCGATTTGACGAACGTCCTCATCTACCCCGTCTCCCCTTGCCCCAAGCCCATTCCTAATCCGCGCGGCGCCGTCACCTCAACCGGAAGATGACCCCGGCGAATGGACGATTGCGCCGCCGCCCCGACTCCCTATGGTGCGCGCTCCACCTAGGGAGCGGGAACCGATGAAGAAGATACTCATAGCCTTTGCCTTGCTTTTTTCGACGCTGGCCACCGCCGCTTATGCGGCGCAGCAGGACTTCACGATCACGAACAACACCGGCCAGACGATCATGACCCTGAACGTCTCGCCCTCGAACGAAGCGGCCTGGGGGCCCGATCTGCTGGGCGACGGCGTGCTTGCCAATGGCGGGCAGGCGGAAATCAGCTTCGACAATGAGGAAGAACGCTGTGCGTGGGACATCCGAGTCACCTACGAGGATGGCGGCACCGGCGACTGGCGCGGCATCAACCTGTGCGAAACGACCGAGGTCGAGCTCAGCTGAGCGATACGGCGAAGCAAGCGAAAGGGGGCCTTGCCGCTTGAGCGGCGAGGCCCTTTTTTCAGCGCATCAGCACCAGCTCCTCCGACATGGTCGGATGCAGCGCCACGGTCTGGTCGAACTGGGCCTTGGTGAGGCCGGCCTTGACGGCGACGGCGGCGGCCTGGAGGATTTCGGGGGCGTCGGGGCCGATCATGTGGATGCCGACGACTCGGTCGGTCTCCTCGTCGACGATCATCTTGTAGAGCGAGCGGTCGTTCCTCCCCGCCAGCACGTTCTTCATGGGCCGGAAATCGGAAGCGTAGGTCTTGTACGAGCCAAGCTTGTTGCGCGCCTCGCCTTCGGTCATGCCGACTCCGGCGATGGGCGGGTGGCTGAACACGGCCGAGGGGATGTTCGCGTAATCGACCCGGCTGGGCTGGCCGCCGAACACGGTGTCGGCGAAGGCCTGGCCCTCGCGGATCGCCACGGGCGTCAGCTGGACACGGTCGGTGACGTCGCCGATCGCGTAGATGCTGGGGACCGACGACTGGTTGTCCTCGTCGACCAGGACGGCGCCGTTCTTGCCCAGCTTGACGCCCGCCTCGGCGAGCCCCAGGCCCGCAGTGTTGGGCGCGCGGCCCACCGCCCAGAGCAGGAGATCCGCGTCGATCGGGCTCGAGCCCGCCAGGTGGATGCGCAGGCTCCCGTCCTTGCGCCTGACGATCTTCTCGAACGGCGCATTGAATTTGAAGGCGATGCCCTTGGTCAGCGAGATCTGGAGCAGGCGGTCGCGGATCTGCTCGTCATAATGGCGCAGGATCACGTCGCCGCGGTTGACCAGTGTCACCTCGCAGGAAAATTCCTTGAGGATCCCGGCGAATTCGTTGGCGATATAGCCGCCGCCGGCGATCACCGCGCGCTTGGGGATCGCGTCGAGATGGAACATCTCGTTCGAAGTGACGCCGTGCTGAGCTCCGGGGACGTCGGGGATGACCGGATGGGCCCCGGTGGAGATGAGGATGGTTCCGGCGCTGAGCGCCGTGCCGTCGGCGAGCGTCACCTCGTGGGGGCCGGTCAGCTTCGCCCGCTGCGCCAGGATCTCGACGTCGTGGCGCTCGAGAATGTCGATGTAGATGCCTTCCAGCCGCTCGACCTCGGCCAGCACGTTGTCGCGCAGCGTCGGCCAGTGGAAGACGGGCTTTCCGACCTTCCAGCCGAACCGCCGCGCGTCCTGCAGGTCCTCGGCGAAGTGGGCGCCGTAGACGAGCAGCTTCTTGGGCACGCAGCCGCGGATGACGCAGGTCCCGCCGACCCTGTGCTCCTCTGCGATGGCGACGCGCGCGCCGTGCGCCGCCGAGACCCGCGCCGCCCGCACGCCGCCCGAGCCGGCGCCGATGACGATGAGGTCGTAGTCGTAGGTCTGGGTCATGGCTCACCGTCTCTGAAGGCGCGCTGGATCAAGGCGTCGGTCGAGGGATCGAAATCCAATGTGCTTTGGCCGTCGAGCGCCCGCGCCATTTCCTTGCCGAGCTCGACGCCGAACTGGTCGAACGGGTTGATGCCGAGCAGAGCGGCGTTGGCGAAGGCGCGGTGCTCGTAAAAGGCGATCAGCGCGCCCAGGGTCGCCGGATCGAGGCGGTCGAGCAGGATCGTGGTCGAGGGCCGGTCGCCGGGATAGGAACGGTGCGGATCGTCCGAGGCGCGGCCGGCCATCAGCGCGGCGCCCTGGGCGAAGCAGTTGATCAGGAGCTGGCGGTGGTGCTCGGGGTCGAGCGTGTCGCCCGGCTCGATGGCGGCGACGAACTCGACGGGAACGAGGTGCGTGCCCTGGTGAAGCAATTGGAAGACGGCGTGCTGCGCGTCGGTGCCGACTCCGCCCCAGACGATGGCTGCGGTGGCGCGGCCGGCCGGCGACCCGTCGATCCGGACCGATTTGCCGTTCGATTCCATCTCCAGCTGCTGGAGGTAGGGAGCGAGCAGCCGCAGCCGCTCGTCATAAGCGAAGACCGCGCGCGTCTCGGCGCCGCGGATGTTGGCGTAAAAGCGGTCTACGAAGGCGGCGAGGACCGGCGCGTTGGCCTCGAGCGGCGCGAAGCGGAAGTGGCGGTCCATCGCCGCGGCGCCCTCGAGCAGGCTTTCGAACGCGTCCCAGCCCAAAGCGAGCGCCGCCGGGAAGCCGACCGAAGACCATAAGGAATAGCGGCCGCCGATGCTCTGCGCGAACGGCAGGATGCGGGTCTCGTCGACGCCGAACGCGATCGCCTTTTCGGGATCGGCGGTGAGCGCGATCACCCGGCCATAGGGATCGCCGACGCCCGCTTCCTCGAGCCATTGCAGCGCCGAGGCGGCGTTGAGCATGGTCTCGGTGGTGGTGAAGGTCTTGGACGCGATGACGATCAGGGTCGCGCCCGGATCGAAGCGCGCGATCGCTTCCTCGAGCGCCGCGCCGTCGACGTTGGAGACGACGGCCGCGTCGTAACGCCCGTTCCCGCGGCCGAGCGCGTCGATCAGCAGCTTGGGCCCCAAAGCCGAGCCGCCGATGCCGATATGGAGGATATGGCGGACCGGGCCGAACGCCTCGGCCTCGATCGCGTCGACGATGGCCCGCATGCGCAGGCGAAGGCCGTCGGCCCGGGCGACGCTCTCGGGCGCCCCCTGCCCCCGTTCGGCGCCATGCTCGGCGGCGCGGCCCTCGGTCGGGTTGACCGCCTCGCCGGCGAACATCGCGTCGCGCCGCGCGGCGAGGCCGGCTTCGCCCGCCAGATCGAGAAAGGCGGCGAGAAGGTCGCTGCTCAAATGGGTCTTGGAGAAATCGAAGCGAATGCCGGCGGCTTCGATCGCCAGCCGCGACAGCCGGTCGGGTTCGGCCGCGAACAGATCGCTGAGCGGCGCGGTCTTGGCTTTTTCGACTTGGGTCCAGGCATGGTTCGTCATGGCGCGCTTCTCTAGGGCGACGGCGGCCGAAAGCCTAGCGCGACCTTCTCCGCCCTTGCGCGGGCGCTTGACCGGGCGCGGGCCCCAAGCGAAAGCGGCGCCATGGACGATGCCCAGCCAGACCCGACCGCCGACCCGGCACCCGCCGTGGAGGCGGCGCCCGCCAGGCGGAAGGAGAGTTGGTGGGACACGGTCCGCTTCCTCCTCTATCTGTTCGTCGGCGCGCTGCTGCTCAGGAGCTTCGTGATCGCGCCGTTCAGCATTCCGTCCGGATCGATGCTGCCCAATCTCATGATCGGCGATTATCTGTTCATCGCCAAATGGCCCTACGGCTATTCCCGCCATTCGCTGCCTTTCGGGATCGGCGGGTTCGAGGGGCGCGTGCCCGATGGCCTGCCCGACCGCGGCGATATCGTCGTCTTCCGCTATCCGGGCCCCAAAAACGAGGATTATGTGAAGCGCGTCATCGGCCTCCCCGGCGACCGGATCGAGGTCAGGAACGGCGTGGTGATCCTTAACGGCGCGCCGGTCGAGCGGCGGCGGATCGCCGATTATGCGATGGAGATCAGCCCCAACAGCCCGTGCCGCGGCGCGCCCGAAGCGGCGCGGCGCGTCCCCGGCGAAGGCGGCCGGGCGCTGTGCCTCTATCCGCGCTATCGGGAGACCCTGCCCGGCGGGCGCGGCTACGACATCATCGATCAGGTGCCGGACGCGGAAGCCGATCAATTCGGCCCCATTGAGGTGCCGGCGGGCCAGCTCTTCGTGATGGGCGACAATCGCGACGACAGCATGGACAGCCGCTTCAGCCTCGAACGCGACGGAGTCGGCCTGCTCCCAGTCGAGAATGTGCTGGGCGAGGCGCTGATCGGCTTCTGGTCGACCGACGGGTCGGCCGAATGGACGAAGCCCTGGACATGGTTCTCGGCCGCGCGCTGGGCCCGCATCGGCGGAACCTATTGATGGAGGGGGGCCTCGCCGACTGGCTGGAGGAGATGCTGGGCCATCGGCCCGCCGATCTCGCCTTGTTCGAGCGCGCGCTGACCCATGCGAGCCATGGCGAGGACAATTACGAGCGGCTCGAATTCCTCGGCGACCGCGTGCTCGGGCTGGTGATCGCGGAATGGCTAATCGAGACCTGGCCGAACGAGCCGGAGGGCAAGCTCTCGCACCGCCTGAACGCGCTCGTGGCGCGGGAGGTCTGCGCCGACGTCGCGCGCGAATTGGACGTGATACCGCGCATCAGGCTCGGCAGGCAAGCGATCGACGATGGCGCCTTCCAGAGCGACAATGTGCTTGGCGACGTTATCGAGGCGTTGATCGGTGCACTCTATCTGGAGGCGGGGCTGGAGGCGGCGGCGCGCTTCATCCGCAAGTGTTGGGCCGAACGGATCGACCGCCTGTCGGCGCCGCCCCGCCACCCCAAGGCCCTGCTCCAGGAATGGACCGCGGCAAAGAAGCGCCGGCCGCCCGAATATCGGATTGTGGAGACGAGCGGGCCGGACCATGCCCGCCGCTTCACGGTCTCGGTGAGCGTCAAGGGCGTCGGCGAGGCAACCGGCACCGGCTCGAGCAAGCAGGAAGCCGAGACGGCGGCCGCCGAAGCGCTGCTGGAGACGTTGACGTGACGCGCTGCGGCTTCGTCGCGGTCGTCGGCGCGCCCAATGCCGGCAAATCGACCCTGGTCAACGCGCTGGTCGGGCAGAAGGTCGCGATCGTCACCCCGAAGGCGCAGACCACCCGGACGCGGCTGATGGGGATCGCGATCGCCGGCGAGAGCCAGATCCTCTTGACCGACACGCCCGGAATCTTCGAGCCCAAGCGCCGGCTCGACCGGGCGATGGTCGCGGCCGCCTGGGGGAGCGCGCAGGACGCGGACCTGATCGCTTTGGTGGTCGACGTCTCGACGACCGTCCACCGAGGCGTCACCGCAATGGTGGATCGGCTGAAGGAGCGTTCCGAGCCCAGGATCCTCGTGCTCAACAAGGTCGACCTGGTCCGCAAGGAGGAATTGCTGAACCTTGCCTCGCAGCTGGGCGCGCGCGCGAATTTCGAGGAAATCTACATGATCTCCGCCTCGACCGGCGACGGCGTCGCCGATCTGAAGGCGGCGCTGGCGGCGCGGGTGCCGGAAGGGCCGTGGCATTTCCCCGAGGACCAGGTCTCCGACGCCACCGACCGGATGATGGCGGCCGAGGTGACGCGCGAGCAGCTCTACCTCCAGCTCCACGCCGAATTGCCTTATGCGAGCGCGGTCGAGACCGAGAAATATGAGGAGCGCAAGGACGGCTCGGTCGCCATCCACCAGCAGATCCTGGTCGGCCGCGACAGCCAGAAAGCGATCGTGCTCGGCAAGGGCGGCACGCGGATCAAGGAGATCGGCGCCGCCGCCCGCGCCGAGCTCTCCCACATGCTCGGCCGCAAGGTCCACCTCTTCCTCCACGTCAAGGTCAACCCGAAATGGGAGGAGGATCGCGGCCTTTATCGCGACATCGGGCTGGATTGGGTGGAGTGACGCGGAATTAACTTTCTGCTGCGATGTCAGCTGCATGCACATCAAACTCCTGCTCCCCTTGCTGCTCGCCGCCGTGCCCGTCGCGGCCCAGGCGCGGCTTCCTCTGACCCCGACCGGCCCCGAGGCGCGGTTCCCGGTGCCCGTGCGGGCGGTCGCGACCGATCATCCCTTGTTCAACCGGATCAGCGTCGATCCGGTGGCCGGCATGCCGCGCCGGGTCGGCTCGTGGCTCCACCCGATCACCAATCCCGCCGAATTCGACGCCGCGCTCCAGCAGACCTTCCGCGACACCGCGATGCTGGCCGGTCCCGGCACCGCTCCTCGCGCAAGATTGAGCGTGACCTGGCGGGAGATCGACGCGCCGGTGCGGATCGGCGCCGGCAGCCGCGCCAGCGTCGTCATCGCCTATGAGCTGCGCCGAATCGACACCGGCGCGACCATCTTCCAGCGGGAGATCCGGACCGCATCCTCGTCCCGCGGCGGCGACGCTTCGGAGCGGCTCAAAGCCAATGCGCGTGCCGCGATCCTCGCCAACATCGCCTCGGTCACCTTGTGCCTGCAACGCGCGGCGGTGGGGCCGGCGCCGGCCGATTGCGCCATCAACGTCGAAGGCCGCATGAGCCGGGGCCGGCGCTGACCTTCAAGCAGCGCGAAGTAGCTCCTCGACCCAGGCCGGCACCAATTCGCCGGCCGGCCCGCTACGGCTTTCGTGGAAATGGTAGCTGCCAAGACTCGGATCGAGGTTCATCTCGAGCGTGAGGGCGCCGGCGTAGCGGGCGGATTGTACGAAGCCGGCGGCGGGATAAACGGCGCCCGACGTACCGATCGAGACGAACAGATCGGCGTCCATCAAGGCGCGGTCGATGCGGTCCATTTCGTAGGGCATCTCGCCGAACCAGACGATGTCGGGACGAAGCGCGCCCGCGTGGCCGCATTCGGGACAACCCGGGCCGGACCCCATCTCCCCTTCCCGGCGCATCCGCGCGTCGCAGGCGCGGCACCAGGCAGACATCAGCTCGCCGTGCATGTGGAGGAGCCGCTTCGCCCCGGCGCGCTCATGCAAATCGTCGACATTCTGGGTGACGATGAGCAATTCGCCCGGCCATCCGGCGTCGAGCCGCGCAAGCGCCTTGTGCGCCGCGTTGGGCTCGACCGTCGCCAGGGCGGCGCGGCGGGCGTCGTAGAAGGCGTGGACCAGCGCCGGATCACGGGCGAACGCCTCGGGCGTCGCCACGTCCTCGACGCGGTGGCCCTCCCACAGGCCATCGGGGCCGCGAAAGGTGGCGAGGCCGCTCTCGGCCGAGATGCCGGCGCCGGTCAGGACGACGATGTTGCGGATCTCGCGCATCGGGCGGCTCAATCCTCGACCAGCACCGCGTCGCCGACCCGGACCGGGCCGGGCCTTGCCGTCGAGGCGTAGACGCCGACCTCGTTGCCGAACTCCTGCGCTACCGTCCGCATCACCTTTGGGTCGCGGGCCGCGCTGTCCGGGTCGATCGTGATCATCACGCAGCGGTCGATGGCGCCGGCGACGATGAGGGCGGTCGCGTCTTCACCGCGCTCGCCGATGAAAAGGCGCCTCCCGCGCCATTCGCGTTCGCCGCGCTCGCTTTCGATGACGATGTTGATCCGGAAACGGCGGCGGTCGAGCTGCGCGCCATGGACGCGGTCGATCTCGGCGAGCGAGGCCGTGGTGATCACCGACACCGGCATCGCGTCATAGGCGCCCCGGCCGAGCTGAATCAGGCCGACGGGTCGGCCCATCTCCTTGGCCAGCCGCGCCGCCAGGGCCGGATCGTCCAGCGCGACCGCGCTCTCGCCGGGGACATGCACCTCGATCGGCGAGGTCCTGGGCGCGGCGGGATCGCGGTATCGCGCTGAAAGGGTGACGAGCCGCGACAGGTCGCGCCCGGTCAGCCAGGGAAAGCGGCTGCGGTCATCGGCCAGGTAGAAAGCGTATTGGCGATCCCCTTCCAACCCCTGCCAGTCGATCTCGGCGCACGCCATCGTCTCGCCGGCCAGCGACTTGACCGGAAAGCGATTGATTTCGATCACGGTGCCGACGACCTGGGCCACCGGCACCTGCTAGGCGAGCACGGTCACGGGCGCAAATGCGCTTCACGGGCCGCCTCGACGAGGCAAACCGAGTCTTAAGCTCTCCCCCTTAAGAAAATCGGCCATGTCCGCCGAGCTCGCCTTGCCCGCGCGCGCGCCGCTGCGCCTTTCCTGGACGGGCGCGGCGCGGCTCGTGTTGCCCGGCGTGATCCTCTTCACCCTCATCGCCGAGATCCTCCTCGCCGAGCGCAAATATGCGATTTTCGGCGGCGGCTTCGGCCAGCCGCAGGCGCTCGACGGGCCGGTCGAGGTCGGCGCCTTTCTGGCCGGGCTGCTGCTCTGCCACGCCTTGCTCTTCACCCTCCTCGACCGGCTGGTGCGGGCTCTGCACCGGAAAAAAGGGGACAGTCCCCTTTTCCTGTTCAACTTCGCCTTTTTCGTCGGCGGCGGGGCCCTCGCGGTGCTGGTCGCCAAATATCAGGCGCTCGCCTATTTCAGCGACGCGATGAGCTTCCAGATCGTCCGCAATCTGGGCGGCGGGAGCTTGGTCGACGCCTTGCTCTACAGCCTGAGCGAGGGGGGATTGATCCTGCTGGCGGGCGGCGGCGCCCTTCTTTTCTACGCTGCAATGCTCCTCGTCCTCCGCAGGCGCTGGCGCGAAGCCCCTCCCCTCCCGGATCGGCCGCGGCTCGCGCGCCGGCAGCTGATCGCGGCCCTGGCGGCGACGCCGCTGCTGCTGTTCGCGGTCAACCGGGTGGACGACGCGCGGGCGGCGCTGAGCCGGTTCAACGGGGTGATCGCGGTCACGACCTTGCTCGAGCAGGCGACCGACTTCGACCGCGACGGCTACAGCTTCTTCTCCTTTCCGCTCGACCGGCAGCCGTTCGACGGCAGCCGGCACCCCTTCGCGCTCGACGTTCCCGGCAACGGCATCGACGAGGACGGCTTCGGCGGCGATTTCCTCTTTTCGGGGGCCTCGCCGACCGCGCCGGCGCCGGCGGTGATCGCCGGCCGCAGGCCCAACGTTATCCTGATCGTGCTCGAAAGCACCCGCGCCGATTCGGTCGGCCGGCGGATCGGCGGCCGGCAGCTCACGCCGACGCTCGACGCGCTCGCCGCGCGCGGCAGCGCCGCGCGCCGCGCCTACAGCCATGTCGGCTTCACCACCTATTCGCTGCAATCCCTGTTCACGGGCGCGCTGGCGCCCGTCGACGACCGCCAGTCGCTGGTCCGCGACTTCCTCGCCAACGGCTATGAAGTCGGCGTCTTTTCCGGCCAGGCCGAGGATTTCGGCGACACCGCCAACCGGGTCGGCATGCGCCGCGGCGCGATCTTCGTCGACGGCACTATGCTGAAAGAGGAGCGCGCGTTCAGCTTTGCGGCGCAAGGCTCGGTCAGCGTCGACGGCCGGATCCTGCTGCGCGAGTTCGACCGGCGGCTAGGCCGGCCGCAGGCGTGGCGGCGGCCCCATTTCCTCTACTTCAACCTGCAATCGGCCCACTTTCCCTATTTCAGCCCGGGCATGGACCAGGTCCTGCCCGGCGAGCCGATCCCGCGCGGCGAGATCGGCCCGGCGAATCGCGACTGGGTGGCGCGCACCTACTGGAATGCCGTCGGCTATAACGACCGCCTGATCGGCGACCTGCTCGAGCGGCTCGGGCGATTGGGCGTGCTCGAGGACAGCATCGTCGTCGTCACCGCCGACCATGGCGAGTCGCTCTTCGACGACGGGTTCCTGGGTCACGGCCACATGCTGAACGAGCAGCAGACCCGGATCCCGTTCATCCTCAGCGCGCCCGGAATTGTCATGCCCGACGTCATCGGCCTCGCCGACATGCGCGCGATCATCCTCAACGCCGCCGGGGCGGAGCTGCCGGCGCCGTCCGGGCGCCCGGTCTTCCAGTATCTCGGCACGCTCGACCGGCCGGGATCGATCGGCGTCGTCGACGGCGCGGGCCGGCGCACCGTCTTCAACTTCTTCCAGGAAGCGCTGTGGACCAGCCAATCGAATCGCTGGACGCGCTATGCCGATTTGCCGCCGGGAAGCGCGGACCGCCGCGCCGCCGACGCGCTGATCGCCGAATGGGCGCGCCAACGCTGGTTGCGGCACCTGGGGGCCGCTTCCTGAAGGGCCGGAGCCCGGGCTAGTTGGTCTTGGGCGTATCGACCTTGATGTCGGCCTTGATGTCGGTGGTGTCGTCGCCGCCCATCAGGCCCCGCCCGAACAGCAGGAACAAAACGACGACCACGGCGATCAGCAGCACCACGGCGATGATCGCGGTTCCGCTGCCGCCGCCGCCGTCGCTTGTCACGATCACTTCCTTCTCACGGTCGACCATCGGGATGCTCCTTGTTCGTTGCGGCGGGGAAACGCAGGCCGGCGCGCCCAGTTCCCGCGCCAGCAGGAGCCCGGCGCTTGCGATGGGCCGCCGCCTCGCCCATGAAGTGGCGAAAGGAGCGTGCGCCAGGATGACGGCGATCGGGATATTGGGCGCCGGCGGGCGGATGGGACGCGCAATCGCCGCCGCGCTGGAGGCCGAGGACCGCGCCAGCCTGGCGGGCGGCGCCGATCTCGGCGACGATCCGGCGGCGCTGGCGGCGCGCTGCGACGTGCTGATCGACTTCTCGGCGCCGGACGCGCTCGCGGACAATCTCCAGGCGGCCGCGGCAGCCAGCGTCCCGATCGTGATCGGCACCACCGGGCTCGGCGAGAGCCACCAGGCGGCGATCGAGCAGGCGGCGCGGCGGATCGCGGTCTTGCAGGCGGCGAACATGTCTTTGGGCGTCAACCTGCTCGCTTATCTGGTGCGGGACGCGGCGGCACGGCTCGGCCCCGACTGGGACATCGAGATCGTCGAGATGCACCACCGCCACAAGGTCGACGCGCCCTCGGGCACGGCGCTGCTGCTCGGCGCGGCGGCGGCGGCCGGGCGCGGCGTCGAGCTCGACGACGCGAGCGATCGCGGCCGCGACGGCATCACCGGCGCGCGACAGGCCGGCCGGATCGGCTTCGCGTCCCTGCGCGGCGGTTCGGTGGCGGGCGACCATCAGGTGATCTTCGCCGGCGAGGGCGAACGGATCGAGCTCGGCCATCGCGCCGAAAGCCGCGAGATCTTCGCACAGGGCGCGGTCGCGGCCGCGCTGTGGCTCGCGGGCAGGCCGGCCGGGCGCTACACCATGACGGACGTACTGGGGATCGGGTGAGCGACAGCGCGCCGCCGGTCCGGCCGGGACTTGTCCGGCGCCTCGGCTTGTTCGACGCGACGATGATCGTCATGGGCGGGATCGTCGGCGCCGGCATTTTCGTCAACCCCGCCGAAGTTGCCACCCACCTGCCGACGCCGGCGCTGATCGTCGGGGTCTGGATGATCGGCGGCGCGATCGCGATCATGGGCGCCTTCGTCTACGCCGAGCTCGCCGCGCGCCGGCCGGAGGTGGGCGGCCAATATGCCTATCTGCGCGACGCCTGGGGTCCGATGCCGGCCTTCCTCTACGGCTGGTCGCTGCTGCTGGTGATCCAGTCGGGCGGGATGGCGGCGGTCGCGATCATGTTTTCCCGCCACTTCCTCGAGCTCACCCATTTGCCGCTGGCCGAGGGCGCGGTCGCGGCGGGCGTCCTCGCCCTCCTGACCGCGATCAACTGCCTGGGCGTGCGCGCGGGCAGCAATGTGCAGAGCGCGCTGATGGTGCTGAAGATCGGGGTCATCGCAGCTTTGGTCCTGTGCGGGATATGGCTGGCGGGCCCTGGCCCCGATTTGGCCCGGCCGGCCGCGGCGGGCCTGCCGCTCGAGACTTTAGGCGCGATCGGGGCGGCGCTGACCCCGGTCATGTTCGCTTATGGCGGCTGGCAGACGTCGAGCTTCGTCGCCGGCGAGATGCGTGACCCGCGGCGCGACCTCGCGCGCGGGCTGCTGCTCGGAGTCGCCGCCGTGGTCGCGCTCTACACGGCGGTCGCCTTCACCTCAGTCTACGTCCTGGGCCCCGAAGGCCTGGCGGCGACGCGGACGCCGGCCACTGCGGTGATGCGCCTCGCCTTGGGCGACACGGGGGCGACGCTCATTGCGCTCGGCATCGCCATCTCCGCTCTGGGCTTCCTCAGCCAGGGCATGCTGACCACGCCGCGCGTCTATTTCGCCATGGCCGGGGACGGGCTCTTCTTCCGCCGCGTCGCCACGGTGAGCGCGAAAACGCGGGTGCCGGTTTTCGCCATCCTCCTCCAGGGCGCGGCGGCTTGCCTGATCGCGCTCACCGGCACGTTCGGCCAGATCCTGAGCTATGTCGTCTCGGTCGATTTCATCTGGTTCGGGCTGACCGGCGCGGCTCTGTTTGTGTTCCGGCGGCGGGATCGGGAGCGGCCCGGATTCCAGGCGCCGGGCCATCCCTGGACCACCGCTTTGTTCGTCGCCGCCTGCGCCACGGTCGTGGCCGGGACGCTCTACAACCATCCGGTCAACAGCGCCCTAGGCTTCCTCATCCTGGCCGCGGGCGTCCCGGCCTTCCTCTACTGGTGGCGCAACAGGGCCAAAGCGTGCGCGTGATCCAGTCGGACTATATGCACTGGGCGAAGACCCGGCGGCCGGCGCGCTACAATCTTGCCTCGAGCGAGGTGGCGCACGTGCGCCTCGACCGCTTTCCGATCGATATCGACGACCTCCAGCTCGATGGCGCCAGCCGCTACCGCTATCCGCAGCTCCGCGAAGCGATCGCCTACAAGGAGGCGGTGGCGCCAGAGCGGGTGGTGATGGCGGACGGGGCGTCGATGGCGAACATGCTCGCCATGGCCGCCCTGATCGCGCCGGGCGACGCGGTGCTGACCGAGCATCCGACCTACGAGCCGATGGTCGCGGCCGTGCAATTCCTTGGCGGCGAGGTCGCGAGCTTCACCCGCCTGGGGCCGGACTTCGCGCTCGATCCGGAGGCGGTCGAGCGAGCGCTGACCCCAGCGACTCGGCTGATCCTTCTCACCAACCTCCACAACCCGACCGGCAACCTTGCCGGCGAGGCGGCGCTGCGCGCGATCGGCGCGATGGCGGAGCGGGTCGGCGCGCATGTGCTGATCGACGAGGTCTATCTCGACGCGGCGGGGCCCGCGGGCACGAGCGCGGCGCATCTCGGCGACGCCTTCGTCTCGACCTCGAGCCTGACCAAGGTTTACGGCCTCAGCGGCCTCAGGTGCGGCTGGATCGTGGCAACGCCGGCGCTGGCCGAGCGGATGTGGCGGTTGAACGAGCTGTTCGCAGTCGCCCAGGCCCATGCCGGCGAACGGCTGGCGTGCATCGCGCTCGACCGGCTCGACGAGATCGGCGCGGAGGCGCTCGCGCCGCTCCCCCGCAACCGCGCGCTGGCCAATGCCTTCTTCGCGGGCCGGCGCGACCTCGAGGCGGCGCCGATGGTGCACGGGATCACCGCCTTCCCGCGCCTCCTCCGCGGCGATCCGGACGCGCTCGACGCGCTGCTCCGGGAGAAATATGACACCGCCATCGTGCCGGGCCGCTTCTTCGGGCTCGCCGACCATTTCCGGATCGGCGTCGGCGGCCCGACCGACATGGCCGAGGCCGGGCTTGAGCGGCTCGGCGCCGCGCTGGACGAATTGGCGTGAAGAAGAGCGATATCGCCGAATTCTACCGGCGGCTGGCGGACCGGATTCCCGCGCCCGAGACCGAGCTTCAATCGGTCAACGACTACACCTTGCTGGTCGCGGTCGTGCTCTCGGCCCAGGCGACCGACTCCGGGGTCAACCGCGCCACGAAGGAGCTGTTCGAACAAGTCACGACGCCGCGGCAGATGCTGGCGCTCGGCGAGGACGGGCTGAAGCGCCACATCAGGACGATCGGCCTCTATAACACCAAGGCGAAGAACGTCATCGCCCTCTCCCGCGCGCTGGTCGAGGAACATGGCGGCGCGATTCCGGCCGACCGCGACGCGCTCCAGCGGCTGCCCGGCGTCGGCCGCAAGACCGCGAACGTGGTGATGAACGTCGCGTTCGGCGCCGAGACGTTCGCGGTCGACACCCATGTCTTCCGGGTCGCCAACCGAACCGGGCTGGCCAAGGGCGGGACGGTCGATCGGGTCGAGGCGATCCTCGACAGGCACACGCCGCCGCCCTGGCGGCGCATCGCCCATCATCTCTTGATCCTGCACGGCCGCTACGTCTGCAAGGCGCGCAGGCCCGAATGCTGGCGCTGCGTCGTGCGGGATTTGTGCGCCTACCGGCCAAAGACGCCGGCGCCGGAAACAGAATCGAACGTCCGGCGCTGAAGGGAATGGCGCACCCAACAGGATTCGAACCTGTGACCTCTGCCTTCGGAGGGCAGCGCTCTATCCAGCTGAGCTATGGGTGCGGGCCCTGGGACGCGCGCCTTAGCAAAGGGCGGCGAGGCGGACCAGCCCCGATGTCATTTCGTCCCCTCGCCCATCCCGGCCGCCATCGCCAGCCTGACCGCCTCGGCCGTCCCGCGCACGCCCAATTTCATCATCATCTGCGCGCGATAGGCCTCGACGGTGCGGATCGAGAGGCCAAGCTCCCAGGCTATGATCTTGTTCGGCTGGCCCTTGAGGATGCCAAGGAGGACGGCGCGCTGGCGCTCCGACAAAGCGGTCACCTTCGCCTGCGCCTGCTTGTTGACGGGGGTTGCGCCAAGCACGGCCATTGGCGTGGTGCAGGCGTGGCGGATCGCCTCGAGCAAGGCGGCGGGCGGATATGGCTTTTCGAGGAAATCCACGGCGCCGAGGCGCATCGCCTCCACGGCCATCGTGATGTCGCCGTGCCCCGTCAACACGAGGATCGGCACCGCGACCTCCCTCTCCTTCAGAGCGCGCATGACCGCGAGCCCGTCGACTCCGGGCATGCGCATGTCGAGAAGGATGCAGCCCAGATCCGCCGGAAGGTTCGAAGCCAGCAGCTCAGCGCCGCTCGTGTAGGAATCGACCCGATGCCCCGCGCGTCTCAGGAGACCGGCGGTTGATTGTCTTACCGCGTCGTCGTCATCGACGACCGCAACCAGATACGAGTCGGGCATGGCCGCGCCCCTCTCGGCGCATGTTATATATCCGCCACGAAAGGGTCACAATATAGTAGTGGGTCAAGCCGGGATTGATCTATATCGGGGCAATCTCATTTTGAACGCGGCGCCGGCCCCGGGCTTGCTGTCGACATCGATGGTGCCGCCATGCGATTCGATGAGGCGGCGGCAGACCGAAAGGCCCATCCCCATGCCTTTCGCCTTGGTGGTCATGAACGGTTCGAATATGCGGTCGGCGAGCTGCGGCGCGATGCCGGGGCCGTTGTCCGCGACGATGAACTCCAACATGCCGTCATCGCTTGCGCGGGTCGAGACGGTGAGCCGGGGCCGCGCCCGCTTGGTCAGGCCGCCCAAGGCGTCGACCGCGTTGCGCAGGAGATTGACCAGAACCTGCTGGATCTGAACGGCGTCGACTTCGACCTCGGCCTCGCCCAGTCCCGCCTTCCGATCGACCGCGATGCCGCTCGACCGGGCATCGATCAGGGCCAGCGCCATGGCGGAATCGACCAGCTGCTCGGCGCACTCGACGGTGCGGGCGCCATTGTCCTGGCCGACGAACTCGCGCAGGCGCCGGACGATTTCGCCGGCGCGCAAGGCCTGTTCGCAGGCCTGCCGCATGATCTGCTCGGTCTCGGGGACGCAGTCGGCGCCGTCGCCCTCGGCGCTGATGAAAAGCCCGGTATTCAGATAGTTGACGATCGCGGTCAGAGGCTGGTTGATTTCGTGCGCGATCGCGGCGGCCATCTCGCCGAGATCGTTGACTCGGGCCAGATGGGCGAATTCGTTCTGCAGCAGGCGCAGCCTTTCCTCGCTCGCTCTGAGCGCCTTCTCCGCCTCCTTGCGTTCGGTGACGTCGATGACGACGACGACGATCGTCGGCGCGGCGCCGTCCAGCTTGATCGCGCTCGCGGTGGACATGACGCAGACGATCGAGCCATCGGGTTTCACATATCTCTTTTCGGCCGAAAACGGCTCGTCCGCGGTCACCAGGCGGTCGAACAGAGGGCCAGTGTCGCGAAGATCGTCGGGATGGACGATGTCCTGCATGCCAAGCTGAAGCAACTCCTCCCGGCTCCGGCCGACGATCTCGCAATAGCGCTCGTTGGCCGAGACGAAACGACGGCACAGGTCCGTCTCGGCCACGCCCGCCCCAGGCTGGGCATAGACGGCCGCGAGATGCGCTTCGCTCGCGGCGAGCGCCGTTTCGGCCTCCTTGCGCGCCCTCAGGTCGCGCATCGTGCCGATGAAGAAGGTGTCGCCGCCGCGCTTCCACTCGGCGACCGACAGATCGAGCGAGAATAGGGTCCCGTCCTTGTGCTGGCCCGGGACCTCGCGGCCGATACCGATGACCGTTCTTACGCCCGTCTCGCGATAGCGGCTGAGAAAATCGGCATGCTGCGGCCGGATATTCTCCGACATCAGCTTCGTGACGTTTCCGCCGATGAGCTCGCGCGGCGCGTAGCCGAAGATTCGCTCGACCGAGGGGTTGACCGACTGGATCACGCCGTGGTCGTCGATCACGACCATCGCCTCGACGGCGCTGTCGAATATCGCTCTATATTGCGCTTCGCCGACAACGACCTGGGCTTCAGCTTCCTTGTGGGACTTGATGTCCTCGACGATGGAGATGAAAAAATCCCGGCGGCCGGCCGGATCGCGGACGATCGAACGCGTCTCGTTTACCCAGCCTACGCGGCCGTCCCCGCGAATGTAGCGTTTTTCGAGCGAGCCATGGTCGCACCGGCCGGACAGCAAGGCCTCCTGCAAGGCAAGGTGGCGGGCGATGTCGTCGGGGTGGATGATGTCCCGGGGGCCCAATCGGAGCAACTCGGCACAGTCGTAGCCGGCGAGCTCGCAAAAGCGCTCATTGACCCGCAGCCAGCTCCCCTCCGGGTCGAGATGCGCGATTCCGACGGCCGCCTGGTCGAACGTCGCCTGGAAGTGGCGTTTGGCTTCGGCGGCGGCGCGGGTCTGCGCGACAAGGCGGCGAAGCCCCGCGAAAACAAGAACAGCGATCGCAGCGGCCATAACCAGGCCGAAGCCGAAGGCAGAGGTATCGACCATGAGTGTTCCTAGCCCGCCGCCGCGACCAAGCCCGTACACGCACGTGGCGGGGGCAGTATCGGCTCCAGTCACGTCAGACGGGCGGATATGTCGCACCGTTTGAGCCGGATCGGACCGAAAACAAATGCGGTATTCCTACGCGTCGTAGAACTACGGTAGCGGCAGGGCCCCGGCCGTTGGTCAGCCCGCCGGCAGGCTGAGCACCGGCTGCGGGGCGAGTCGCCGGGCCAGGAAGGCTCTGGCCCACGCCCTCACGCAATCGGTCACCGTCCAGGCCAGGCAGCGGGCGCCCATGGCTAAGAGCTCGACCGCCGCCGCGGCCCGGCTTTTCCGGCGCGGTCGCGAGGCGGGAACCGCCAGCGAACGCCCGGCTGCCGGCAGGTCGAGCAGCAGCTGGGCGGCGCTTGGTTCGGCCCACATTTCCGCGCCGCGCCGCCACACCACCCGGAAGCCCTTCGGGACGGTCCTCCACATACCGCTACGGCGCGAGCGGACCAGGTCGCGGCCACATTTGCGGCAGCATCCCAAGTCCAGGCCCTGGTTGCGAGCCCATCCGGACCCGATTTCATGTTTTCCGGCGGCACAATTCGGGCGCATCTTTTCCACTCCTAGGCTGCCTGCTGAAATTCGAGGTGAAAGGCGGCGAGCTCGCTGAGATCGGGGTCCCCGCTCTCGAGCGCGCGTCGCACGCTCCAGATCTCGAAGGCGCCGCCCGCGCCGATGATCAGAGCGCTGCCTTCGATGTGCGCGCGGCGAAGCAGGATCCGAGGCAGCTGCACCTTGCCGCGCGCGTCCACCTCGATCTGCTCGACGAAGCCGAAGGTCCGGCGGACCTGGGCGTGCCATCCTTGCGGCGCGGTCCATCCCTCGCGGAGGCGCAGCCGGCGGCAATCGAGGGCAAGGGTGTGGGCGAATGACCGATCATAGGCCACGAGGCATGGATCGCTGTCGTGGCAGCCGGCGAAGATCAGCCGCGCATCGGAGCGGCGCGCGAGCGTGGCGCGGACGAGCGGCGGCAGCGTGAGCCTTCCGTTCTTGTCGATGGCGCACAATGCGTTCCCAATGAAAGGATGTTCGGTCAATCTTTTGTCCCGGGGCGGTCGATCCGCCCGTTAACCATGCCGATAGCGGCAGCGGGCGGCGGCAGGCGACGGCGTAAAAATACCAAAGCGGATTCATACTGCCTCCCCTCTCTGGCCGCGGACTCTGCCACGGTAATTCCACGAAATGGCGGGCGCCGACTGCACCCGCATATGGTTAACGACTTCAGGTGAACGGGGAGAGAAGAGATGATTGAATTGGCGAGCGACCTCGAAGAGCTGCGGCCGCGCATCAGCGTGATCGGCGTGGGCGGCGCAGGCGGCAATGCCGTCGCGAACATGATCCGGAGCGGTGTCAGGGGCGTGGACTTCGTCGTCGCCAATACCGACGCCCAGGCGCTGCAGGCCTCGCCGGCGGAAAGGATCATCCAGCTGGGCCGCGCCACCACCCAGGGGCTCGGCGCCGGATCGAGCGCAGAGCTGGGCAGGGCCGCCGCCGAGGAATCTCTCGCCGACATCGAAAAGATGCTCGAGGGCGCCCATATGTGCTTCATCGCCGCGGGCCTTGGCGGGGGCACCGGCAGCGGCGCCGCGCCGGTCATCGCCAGAGCGGCGCGCGCCAAGGGCATATTGACCGTTGGCGTGGTCACCAAGCCGTTCGCCTTCGAAGGCCGGCGCCGGGCCGAGGCCGCCGAGCGCGGGCTCGAGGCGCTCGAGGCGCAGGTCGACACCCTGATCGTCATCCCCAACCAGAACCTGTTCCGGATCGCGAGCCCGGCCACCACCTTCAAGGCCGCCTTCGACATGGCCGACGAAGTGCTGCGCCAGGGCGTGTGCGGGATCACCGACCTCATGGTCATGCCCGGCCTCATCAACCTCGATTTCGCCGACATCCGCACGATCATGGCGAACATGGGCAAGGCGATGATGGGCACCGGCGAGGCCACGGGCGATAACCGCGCCATGCGCGCCGCCGAGCAGGCGATCGCCAATCCGTTGCTCGACGAAGCGCTGAAGGGCGCGCGCGGCCTGATCATCTCGATCAGCGGCGGCGACGACATGCTGCTCATGGAGGTCGACGAGGCCGCCGGCCACATCAAGGCGCTGGTCGATCCCGACGCCGACATCATCTGGGGCTCGGCCTCCGATCCGGCCCTTGACGGGCGGATCCGGGTGTCGGTGGTTGCGACCGGCATCGACGCCCGGGCCGAAACGCCCGCTTCGGCGTTGGCCGGTCTGGCCGTCGCGGCGTCGCCTGTCCTGGTCAAGATCGCGGACGGGCCGATCATCGCGCCGATCATCGCGCCGATCATCGCGCCGCTCTTCGGGCCGGCGCCCCCGCCCGGCTTCGCGTCCGCGGCGACGCCGATCCTCTTCGAGATGCCCGAACAGGCCGCGCTGCCGCTCGAGCCGCCGATGGCGCCGTTCGACGGCGGGATGACCGACGGGGAGCTGCTGCTGACCGTCGAGCGAGCGCTGACTCTGGCGCCGCCCGAGGGTGCGGACGACTTCGTCACGGTCGAGCCGTTTGCCGCCAATGTCGAGATGCCTCGCGCCTTCGTCCTCCCGGTCCGCGGCCCGAGCCTGTTCGAGCGGATGGCGATGCTCGCCCGCGGCGCCACTGAGGTCCCCGCGCCCAAGGCTTATCCGGCGCTGCCGCACCTTCGTCGCAGCGGCGAATTCGCGCCGCAACGCATCGCCCGCGCCGCCTGAGGCACGGTCCGAAGATCACGGTTCGCAATTGGGTTCATCCAGCCCTCTGGGGCGTGGGCGCTAGGTGCGGTCGCTGTCGCCGCCTTCGCCGCCGAGAGTCCAGCCGGCGCCCAGGTCGAAGCCTCGGCCGCGGGAGGAATGGGCGTCGAACGAATTGGGGTCGGCGCTGAACGACATGTCGCTTTCGCCTTCGCTTTCGCAGGCTTCCGGCTTCCGCCGGGCGGCAAGAATCAGCATCCCCGCGGCGAACAGGAGGGTCGCAACCCAGAGTGAGGCGTCGATGCTCATCAGCGGGATATCGCAGAATGTGGTTAACAAAGTCTTCGGCAAGGCGGCGAGCGGGAGGCATTTCCGGCAATAGGCTTTCGCCAGCTTTGGTGCGATGATGGGTGCGTCCGCAGGAGAGGCCAGCATGATCAGGATCAGCGCGTTCCAATCGGTGCCGCCGTTCGCGCAGGGGCTGGTCCGCGACCTGAGGGTGCGCTGGGCCCTCGAGGAGGCGGGGCTGGCTTACGAGCAGGTGCTGCTCGGGGACGGCGAGAAGGACCGCGCCGACTATCGCGCCTGGCAGCCGTTCGGGCAGGTCCCCGCTTACGAGGAACCGGGCCTCAGGCTCTTCGAATCCGGTGCGATCGTGCTCCACATCGCCGGGCCCGGCGAAGCGCTGCTGCCTGCCGATCCCGGGGCTCGGGCTCGCGCGACCGAATGGATGTTCGCCGCGCTGAACACGGTCGAACCTCCCATCCAGAACCTCGCGGCGATCGACCTTTTCTACGCCGGCCAGGACTGGGCCAAGGCCCGCCGCCCCGGCGCCGTGGAGATGGTGCAAAAGCGCCTCGCCGAGCTGGCCGCGTCATTGGGCGGCAAGGACTGGCTCGAAGCCGGCCGTTTCACCGCGGGCGACCTCTTGATGGCGACCGTCCTCCGCATCCTTCGCCACACCGACCTGGTCGCCCAGGCCGGGCTGGGCCCCTACCTTGCGCGCTGCGAGGCGCGGCCGGCGTTCCGGCGCGCGCTGGCGGCGCAGATGGCGGCGTTCGACGAGGCCGACGCCCAGGCCTGAAATCTCACCTCACAGCGTCTTCAGATATTCGACCAGCGCCCGCCGCTCCTCCGGGCTGAGGCCGCGCCCGATCGTGCCGCGGGGACGCGGCCTGACATTGGCGGGCCCCTCGAACAGATGGCCGGTGTTGCGGTTGCCGGCGATCGCCGTGTTGAGCGTGAACGGGCCGCCGTTCACATAGCCGACATTCACCGGATCGAACTGGCGGTTGCCGAGCTGGAAGCTGGGCGGGCGCTCCCGATGAGGCGACAGCAATGCAAACAAGGTCGGCACCGAACCGTTGTGCAGGAAGGGCGCCGTCGCCCAGATCCCGTTGAGCGGCCGCGCCTTGTAGCCGATCGGCGTGTCGAGCCGGTTGGGACGATTGCCGTTGAGCCGCCGCCGCTCCTCCGGAGGGACATTGTTGGCATCGTACCAACGGTTCACGACCAGCACGACCAGCTCGCCGAGCGCTTCGGCAAAGCCATAGCGGCGCAAATCGCCGTCCGACCCCTTGGGCGTCAAGGGCAGGCCGAGCGACGCGGGCACCCACACGTCCCTGTCCGCCATGCCCTGCGCCTGCGCCGGATCCGTCCCAACCGTCGCGACCGGAATGTTGATCAGATGCAAATAGCGCTCGCGGACGGGATCGGTGGGGTCGGGGGGCGCGATCGGGCGCCAGCGGCCGCTGGTCCAGAATTCGGGCGTGTTGGGCGCGGGGAGATGGCAGCCCTGGCAATTCTCGCGGTAGAGCGCCGCGCCGCGCTCGGCGAGCGGCCGGTCGATCGCTCCCAATATCTGTTCCGGCCAGGCCGGGGACCTGAGACCGGTGAACTGGTTGCCTTGCGTCGGCTGGCGGGGGCCGGCGAGCTGGCTTTCGATATTGTCGTGCAGCCGGCCGACCGGAATGGTCGAGGTGAAGCGCGGCGTCGCGCGGTGATTGTAGTTGATGACCGCGCCGACGCCCATCGCCTCGCCGGCGTTGCGAACCATCGGCTGCATGATCGAGCTGTTATACTGGACCCAGTCGAACCAGGACGTGTCCCAGATATGGGGATAAGCGACGGGCGCCGTGATCGGCGCCAAATTCTGCCGAAGCTGCATGCCTTCGGCGAACACCTGGTTGCCGATCCGGTTGATCGCGTCGAGGCGGCCGAACCCTTCTTCGATCGAGCGCCCATCGTCCTGATTCTGGAGGAGCGTGATCAGACCCTTGCCGACGGTAAGGACGAGCGCCTCGGCCAGCCTGCGCCGCGCCTCCCGGTCGCCCCTTCCGACCACCCGGTCGGCGAAACGCACGAACACGCTCGGCCGCAGCGTCTTCTTCAGCGCTTCCCCGAGCTGCTTGCGGAACTCGCCCAGATTGGTGAGCGCGGGTCCGCCGTCGACCAGGATGTTGTGGGTGTCATATTCGATCCGGGCAGTGTGGCAGGCGGCGCAGGTGAAGCCGATCCGGTCGAGCGGGCGGCCGTTGCGCGGATCGGCCGCGCGCGTTCGGGTGAGCCCGATCGGCAGGCCTTCGGGGTTGTTCGCGGAATCGCGCGGGCTTGGAATGAAGCCGAACGTTTCAAGGTAAGCGGAGTCGCTGAACAGCCCCCTCCCGCCCGGCTGCTCGAGCGCGAGGAACCAGGTCGTCGGGATGGGCAGGGTCAGCGTTCCCTGGGACTGGTGATGATAGGCCCCCCGGACCTCGGCGCTCCAGCCCTGATCGGGCCAGAAGGCCTTCGGGATGGCGGTCTCCACCGGCGCGACGGAGTCGCAGCTCCCCAGCGAGCCGATAAGGGCGATCGCGGCGGCCGCGGCCGATAGTCTCAAGGCCCCTGAGGGCAGAGAGGGCTTACGGCCGACGATCAACGTCTTCAGCGGCGCCGACCTTTGAATGCCCCTAACCATCGATCCCTCCCCCAAGAAACCAGCCGACTCGACCAAGTTGGAAAATGTAACGCAGAAATCCAGCCGTGGCCATGACCCTGAACTCCCCAACGGAAATCTATTTCTTCGAATTTGGGGAGAATTATTCAAAGGCGGACGGTCCGTGGGATGTGAGGACTGCCCGAAAGCCCGCGCCCTTCGCGACAGCTCCCTCGTGGCCTCCTAAAGCGCCGCGAACCAGCGTGCGAAGCCCTGCCACAATGCGCCGTCGGTAAGCCCGAGCAGAGCGGGCAATTGCGCCAGAACGAAGAGCCCCAGCATGGCCGGGAACACCGCGCGTCCGGCCCGGTTGTGCCGCTCCAGCCAGATCAGCGCCACCAGCACCAGATCGGTCAGGGCGAAAGTCAGCCACTGATAGTTGAACGCCGGCGTCGGATCGGCCCAGAACAGGAGGCGGATCGTCACCGGATCGATCAGCGTCAGCGCGGTGCAGACCATGAACCGCGAGTGCAGCGCCACCGAGCGCCGGTTCCAGATGGCAAGACCGTAGGAGAGGCCGAACAGGACGGCCAGTGAGAGCTGCAGATAGAGAATGTAGGTCTGGATGGCATAGGCTTCGCCGCTCACGCCCCCAATCCGGTCGTGTCCCAGGAGAAGGATGCTCACCAGCACGAGCGGCGCGAGCGCATAGGAGGCTTTGCCGAACAGCTTGTGCTGGGCGACCCGGCGGGCGCCGATCGCCCAAGATTGCGCGACCAGCATCAGCATCCACGCCGCCGCGGTCGCCGCGTGCAAATGGGTGTAGGGGCTGCTGGCGCGGACCTGCGACAGATAGGTCGGCCAGAAAGCGACGAGGGCGAGCAGGAAGAAGCCGGCGAAATATTTCCAGCTCCGCGCCAGATCGAGCATGCGCGCCATCGGTCGTCCCCCCGCTAGGCCCCGACTCGATTGTGCCAATGCCGCCGGAAAGCCGCAAGCGGCCAATGGCCGGGGTCAGTCCCCTCCCCCGCCATCTCCGCCGCCGTCACCGCTCCCGTCGCCGAGCCATCCGATGCCGCTGCCGCTGCCGTCGCCGCCATCGTCGCCCTGCCGGAAGCGCCCACGCTTCTCGGACCGCCGCATGATCCAGATCAGCAACAGGATGACCGACACCGAGCCGGCGACGATTGCGGCGCCGATGACGAGAATGTCGCTCACTCGACCGTAACGCTCTTCGCCAAATTCCTCGGCTGGTCCACGTCCGTCCCGCGCGCCACCGCCACGTGATAGGCGAGGAGCTGGACCGGGACTGCGTAGACGAGCGGCGCGATCAGGGGGTGGACCTGGGGCATTTCGATCGTGGCGATGGTGTTGTCGCCGGCCGCCGCGATGCCTTCGGCGTCCGAGATCAGGACGACCTTGCCGCCGCGCGCCTGGACCTCCTGCATGTTCGAGACGGTCTTTTCGAACAGCGGCCCCGACGGCGCGAGGACGATGATCGGGACGTTGTCGTCGATGAGCGCGATCGGGCCATGCTTCATCTCGCCGGCGGCATAGCCTTCTGCGTGGATGTAGCTGATCTCCTTCAATTTGAGCGCGCCTTCGAGCGCCAGCGGATAATCCTGGCCGCGGCCCAGATAAAGGACGTCGCGGGCCTCGGCGATCAGGGGAGCCATTTCGCGGATGTCGTCGTCATGGGCGAGCGCGGCGTTCATCGCGGCCGGCGCTTCGGTCAAATGGAGGACGATCTCGCGCTCTTCCTCCTCGCTCATCCGCCCCTTGTCGCGCGCGACCTTGGCGGCGAGCGCTGCCAGGACGGCGAGCTGGCAGGTGAAGGCCTTGGTCGAGGCGACGCCGATCTCCGGGCCGGCATGGGTGGGAAGGAGAAGGTCGGCCTCGCGCGCCATCGAGCTGGTGGGGACGTTGACGACGACCGCGATCTTCTGGCCGTGGGCGCGGGCGTGGCGGAGCGCGGCCAATGTGTCGGCGGTCTCGCCCGACTGGCTGATGAAGAGGGCGAGCCCGCCCTCCTCGAGCACCGGCTCGCGGTAGCGGAACTCTGAAGCGATATCGAGTTCGCAGGGCACGCGGGCGAAGCGCTCGAGCCAATATTTGGCGACCATGCCGGCATAATAAGAAGTGCCGCAGGCGATAATCGAGATGCGCGGCACAGGGCCGAAGGAGAAATCCATGTCGGGCAGCGCCACCTTCTGCTCGAGCGGGCGCAGATAGGAGCACAGGGTCTGGGCGACGACGAGCGGCTGCTCGAAAATCTCCTTCTGCATGAAATGGGCGTGGTTGCCCTTTTCAATGCGCGCTGCGCTCGCGCCCGAGGCGACGATCTCGCGGGCGACGGGATTGTTGTCGCGGTCAAAGATGCGGACCTGATCGTGAGTGACGGCGGCCCAGTCGCCTTCGCCCAGATAGGCGATCTTCTGGGTGAGCGCGGCGAGCGCCAGGGCGTCCGACCCCAGATAATTCTCGCCCGCGCCATAGCCGACGGTCAAGGGCGCGCCCAGCCGGGCACCGACGATCAGGCCGGGATGGTCGCGGAACAGGATCGCCAGCGCGAAGGCGCCGTGGAGGCGCGGCAGCACCGCGGCGACCGCGGCCTCCGGGTCCCTGCCCTGCTCGAGCTGGTCGGCGACGAGATGGGCGACGACCTCGCTGTCGGTCTGGCTTTCGAAGACCCTGCCTTTGGCCTGCATCTCCTCGCGCAGGGACCTGAAATTCTCGATGATGCCGTTGTGGACGACGGCGGCGCCGCCGGCCCGGTGCGGATGGGCATTGCCCACCGTCGGCGCGCCGTGGGTGGCCCAGCGGGTATGGGCGATGCCGACGCTGCCGGGGAGCGGCTCGGCTTCGAGGATGCGGGCGAGGTTGTCGAGCTTGCCCTCGGCGCGCCGGCGCTCGAGCCGGCCTTGGACGATCGTGCACAGGCCCGCCGAATCATAGCCGCGATATTCGAGGCGCCTGAGGCCGTCCATCAGCCGCGGCGCCGCTTCCCCGCGGCCGACGATTCCGATAATCCCGCACATGGTCCGTCTCTCGCCCCGCCTTGGTGCCGTGCGCAGCCTCTACTGCGACTTGCCACCCCTCGCCAGTGCCGCGGCGACGATTTTCGGGCTTGACGCAGATCGGGACACGGGTATCGACGGGGCCTGTGGAGGGGGAATTCCCAGTGTTCTATCAACGTCTTGCGATGGCGGCGTCTGCCTTCGCCGTGATCCTCGCGGGAGGAGCCTTGCGCGCGCAACCCGCGCCGGCCGAGGCCGCGCCGCCGGCGGCGCCCGCCCTCGACGCGGACGCGGCATCGCCCTGCTGCACGGTCCCGGCCCGGACGATCGTCCAGATCGAGATCAGCGAAACGGTCAACAGCAAGGCCAGCCGCACCGGCCAAAGCTTCGCGTTCCGGCTGGCCGAGCCGATCCTTGTGGACGGGCGAATCGTCGCTCCCGCGGGGACTGCGGGCGTCGGCGAGGTCGTCCACGCCGCCCGCGCCCGCGCTGGCGGAAAGGCGGGCGAGCTGATCCTCGCCGCGCGCTATCTCGACCTCAACGGCACCCGCATTCCCTTGCGCAGCCTGCGCTACGGCCGGAGCCAGGGCGCCGACAATAGCGGCGCGGTCGCGGTCGGGGGCATGGTGGCGGCGGCGGTGCTGCCGGTCGCCTCGGTCCTGGGCTATCTGATCGCGGGCGGCGAGGTCAACATACCGGCGGGAACGCGCGCCCACGCGCAGACCTCGGCCGAAATCACGCTCGCGCCGGCGCAATAGCTTTACGAAGGAGGGGGAATATGAGGACTTTCACGAGGTTGATGCTTTTGGGCACGCTCGCCGCGCTCGCCGTTCCGGCGGCGACGGCGGCGCAGAATTCGTCGCGGGAGAAGGCCGCGGAGGTCGGGCCGACCATTCCGCCGCCGCCCGCCGGCATGGGCCAGATCGTCTTCTACCGCAGCTCGCGAATGGGCATGCTGGTCAGCTGCCGGGTCCACGAGAACGGCCAGGTCGTCAACCGGCTGCCGCCCGGCAAATATTTCATCCAGAATACCACGCCCGGGCCGCACGAATATTCGGTCCGCAGCGAATCGACCGACAAGCTCCGGCTCGAGGTCGAGGAGGGCGAGACCCAATATGTGCGCTGCGCGATCGGCATGGGCATCGGCGTCGGCCGGCCGAACCTGTCGCCGCAGAGCCGCGAGGATTTCGACCGCCGCGGCCGCGGGCTCGACCTGATGCCGCCTTATACGGGGGACGACGACTAGATCGCTTTCTTCCTGGCCGCCATCGTCTCGCGGAAGCGTTTCGCGCGGCCCGGCTTTTCGACTTGCTCGCCGCGGGCCAGAGCGAGGGCGTCGTCGGCGACGTCGCGCGTGATCACCGAGCCCGCGGCGACCAGCGCGCCCTTGCCGATGGCGACGGGCGCGACCAGGGCGGTGTTCGAGCCGATGAAGGCGCCCTCGCCGATGACCGTGCTGTACTTGAAGAAGCCGTCATAATTGCAAGTGATCGTGCCGGCGCCGATATTGGCGCCGGCGCCCACTTCGGCGTCGCCCAGATAAGCGAGGTGGTTGGCCTTGGCGCCCTTGCCCAGCCTCGCGTTCTTGACCTCGACGAAATTGCCGACCCTGGCGCCCTCGCCGATCTCGGCGCCGGGACGCAGGCGCGCATAGGGGCCGATCCCCGCGCCGGCCGCGATCGTCGCCCCCTCGATATGGCTGAAGGCGCGGATATGCACGCCTTCGCCGACGGCGACGCCGGGCCCGAAGACGACGTTGGGCTCGACGATCGTGTCGCGGCCGATCCGGGTGTCGTGGCTGAACCACACTGTCTCCGGGGCAATGAGCGAGACGCCCTCGGCCATCGCCCGGGCGCGGCGCCGGGCCTGCCAGGCGCCCTCCGCCGCCGCCAGCTCGGCGCGGCTGTTGATGCCCTCGACCTCGTCGGCGGCCGCTTCGATCACCGCCGATGCGCGGCCGTCGGCGGCGGCGAGCATGACGATGTCGGGAAGGTAATATTCGCCGGCTTGGTTGGCGTTGCCGACGCGCGCGAGCAAAGGCCAGAGGTCTGCCGAGCGCACCGCCATCAGCCCGCTGTTGCACAGGTCGACCGCCCGCTCCGCCTCGGTCGCGTCCCGATATTCGACCATCTTGACGATCGTGCCGTCGGGCTCGGCGAGGATGCGGCCATAATGTTTGGAGTTGGCGGGGCGCGAGGCGACCACCGCGGCGGCCGGGGCATCGGCCGCGCCGAGGCGCTCGAGCATGCGGCGCATCGTTTCCGGCGTGACGAACGGCGTGTCGGCGTAGAGAATGAGGATATCGCCATCGAAGCCCGCCAGAGCGCCTTGCGCCTGGAGCACCGCATGGGCGGTGCCCTGCTGCGACTCCTGGACGACGACGACGCCGTCATGCGCGGCGACCAATGGCTCGACCTGCTCACGGCCGTTGCCGACGACGACGACGGTCCGGTGCGGGCCGAGCGAGTCCACCGCGTCGAGCAGATGCGCGAGCATGGGCCGGCCTGCGATCGGATGCAAAACCTTGTGCAAATCGGATTTCATCCGGGCGCCCTTGCCGGCGGCGAGGATCACGGCGGCGACGGGTCTGGCCATGGTGCCCAATCGCACGGAAATCTTGCCGTTTCCATAGCGCGAGAGTCAGAACACGATGAAGTCGCTCACACTGACCCCGGCGCGGTCGCCATTGATCGTGCAGATTAGGAGCTGGGCGACATTGCGCCGGATCTGGCGGCGGCGCTCAATCACGCGCTGGGGCGCGCTCGGCCGGCCGGCCATGCCGGCGGAGGCGGTGCGCCACCTGGTCGGGCACGGCGTCAGGGCGCTGCTGCGCAGGGGGCTGGCGGCGAGCAGCGATGCCGACGAAAGGCTGGTCGAGCAGGGCTTCCCGATCTTTCTCGAACATTATGCGGCCAACATCTGCGTCGGCACCCGGTGTTACCCGCATCTGGAGGAGGCGCTGATCGACTCCTTCGAGGAGCTGATTCCGGTGTTGGCGGCGATCGCGTCCGTCAGATCACGGTGAACTCGCTTGCGGAAATGCTGGCGCGGTCGCCGTCGATCACGCAGATCGACAGCGCCGCCATCGCGCCGTTGCCATCGGGATCGTAGAGAAGATAGCCCGTCGCGGCATTGAAGATGATGCGATCGTCCGCGTCGAGCGCCGCGGTGCCGAGCACGAAGGCGCCGGCGGGCAGCGCGCCGACGCTGAGCGCGGTGAAAACGTTGTGATCGAGCTCGATCCGGTCTTCTATGGCATAGTCCCTGATCCGATTCTCGAACACGGTGAACCCGCCGGTGTACTCGCTAGGATCGTCGAACCTGAATGTGTCCGCGCCGCGCACGCCATTCCCCTCAAAGTCCCCACGGAGATAGTCGCCGCCCGGGCCACCGACGAGCAGATCGTCGCCCGGGCCGCCCGTCAGGCTGTCGCGGCCGGCACCGCCGTAGAGGATGTCGTTTCCGTTCCCACCGGAGACGCCGTCGTCGTCATCGCCCCCGTCGACATGGTCGTTGCCGTCTTCGCCCCGCAGATCGTCTTCGCCCGCCTCGCCGTAAACCTGATCGTTGCCGGCGCCGGGCGATATGGTGTCGTCGCCGGCGCCGCCCCAAAAGATATCGTCCGCCACGCCGGACGATTGCTGCATGAGGTCGTTACCGTCGCCCGCCAAGACCACGCTGCCGGCGCCCAGGGCACCCCTCAGGTAGATCCCATCGTTGCCCGGCCCCGCGTCCACATAACCCGCGACGATGATGAACAAATCGTCGCCGGCACCCCCCAAGGCGTGCGTGTAACCTCCGCTGTCGGCGAGCCCGTCATTGCCGTCGCCGCCTTCCAGCCAGTCGATCCCCGCCCCGCCTTGCAGCGTGTCGTTGCCGGCGCCGCCGAAGAGCCAGTCGTCGCCGGCGCCGCCGTCGATCGTGTCGCCGCCATCGCCGCCGTCGGCGCCGTCCCTGCCCTCTCCGCCCGAAATGCGATCATTGCTCTCGCGGCCCAGGATCGTGTCATCACCGTCGTCGCCGAACAGATAACCGATGCCCGGGCCGCCATCGATGTAATCGTTGCCCGCCCCGCCCGAGATGCCGTCCGTGCCGTCGCCGCCTTCGATGCGGTCGTCGCCGCCGCCGCCGAGCAGGGTATCCACTCCGCTCGCGCCGAGCAGCCAATCGCCATCCGCGCCACCATCTACATAATCGTCGCCAGCGCCGCCATCGATCCCGTCGCGGCCGGCGCCGCCCTCAATCCGGTCGCCGTCGTCGCGCCCCAGAATCGCGTCGTCGCCCTCGTCCCCGAACAGCCAGTCGCCCTCCAGGCCGCCGTCGATATGGTCGTCCCCGATGCCGCCGTGGACGCCGTCGCGCCCGGCATCTCCGACGATTTCGTCATTGCCGTCCTGGCCGAGCAGCGTGTCGCCGCCCTCACCGCCGATCAGCTCGTCGTTGCCGGCGTCGCCGAGAAGGGTGTCGTCGCCCGCGAGGCCATCGATCGAATCGTCGCCCGACGTTCCGACAATATAGTCGTCGCCCGACGTGCCGGTGATGGCGGCGCTGACGGGAGGCCCGGAGGCGATCGCCGCCAGAACGACCGAGCGCAGGTCGCGTTCGTCGGCGCCCTGCGGGATCGGGGTTTCGTGCCGGGCGGCGCGGGAGGGGCGGCCGGTGCGCATGATCCTAGCTCCATCGAAACGTGAGGTCGGCGACGAGAAAGACCTATATGTCGTTCAAAGACAAGAAGTTTAAGTCTGTTGGCCGCCGGCGCCCCACCGCGTCAGATCACGGTGAACTCGCTCGCACTGACCCCGGCGCGATCGCCGTTGATCGTGCAGATCAGGAGCTGGGCGCCGGCGCCGCTGCCGTCGGCGTCGTACCAGACATTGCCCGAGACGCTGTCGTAGACGATGCGGTCGTCGGCGTCGGCCGCGGCCGTGCCGGCCGCGAAGGCGCTCGCCGGCAGGGCGCCGACGCTGAGGGCGGTGAACACGCTCTGCAAGAGCTGGATGGAATCGTCCGCCGCCAGATAGTCGCCGATCGTGTCGGCATGGGTGCCTGGCGCGCTCGTGAAGACGAAAGCGTCGAGGCCGGCGCCGCCCTGCAGGAAATCGTTGCCGACCTGGCCGAAGAGCATGTCGTCGCCGTCGCCTCCGGCCAGCGTGTCGTTGCCCGCCCCGCCGTAAATCTTGTCGTTGCCGCCGCCGGCGTTGATGTCGTCATTCTCGGTGCCGCCGTCGATCAGGTCGATTCCGGCGCCCGTCCTGATATTGTCGTTATCGCCGCCGCCGTCGATGAGGTTGTTGCCCTCGGCGACGATCCAGTCTCTTTGGGACCCGCCGATGATATGGTTGTTGCCGCCGATATCGGTGATGCCGTCGCCGCCCACGCCGCCCTCGATGTAATCGTCGCCGGCGCCGCCCCTGATCGTATCGATGCCCGGGCCGCCGAACAGCCAGTTGTTCCCCGAGCCGCCGTCGATGATGTCGTCCGACGAGCCGCCCAGAATCCCGTCATTGCCCTCGCCGCCGTCCAGATAGGATCGGGCTCCATTCATATCCGAGCCGATCAGCGTATCATTGCCGGCTTCGCCGTACATCCAGCCGCCTTCGTCGGTATTCGAGTCGGCATTGGTGCTGGAATTGAGATAGTCGTCGCCGGCGCCGCCCCAAATGCCATCCTCGCCCCGGCCGCCTTCGATCCAGTCGTCGCCATCGCCTCCCAGCAGGGTGTCCGAGACGTCCCCCCGGCTGCCGCCGAAAATCCAGTCGCCGTCGGCGCCGCCGTCGACATAGCCGTTCCCGGCGCCCAGGGAGATGCCGTCGCGGCCGGCGCCGGCCTCGATCCGCCCGCTGCCGCCGTCCGATTTCAGCAAGGTGTCGTTGCCGTCCCCGCCGAAGCCCCAGGTATAGAAGTCGAGAAAGTCGTCGCCCGGCCCGCCGCTCAGGCCGGCCCCATGCTCGAGCCGGTCGTTGCCTTCTCCCCCCAGCAGGGTATCGAAGCCACCGCCGCTGTCGCTCAGCCAGTCGTCGCCGTCGCCGCCGTCGAGCAGATCGTCGCCGGGCCCGCCGTCGAGGCCGTCCCTGCCGGCACCGCCCTCGAGATGGTCGTTGCCGGCGCGGCCCAGGATCGCATCGTCGCCATCGTCCCCGTAGAGAAGATCCTGGCCGGTTCCGCCGTCGATATGGTCGTTGCCGGCGTCGGCATGGACCTCGTCATGGCCCTCGAGAGCGTCGATGCTGTCGTCGCCGGTGGTGCCGAACAGGACGTCGTCGCCGGTCGTGCCGGTGATTCCGGCACGCGGGTCCGGGCCGGCGGCGAGCGCGGCGCGCACCGCCGAGCGAAGGTCGGCTTCGTCGGCGTGAAGCGGGACCGGGATCTCGTGCCGAAGAGCGCCGCCCGCGCGGGTGTTTCGTGCCATGGTGACCTCCGGCCTCCGCATGGGCGCGCCGCTACGATATGTCCATGATCTTCAATTACCGCAGATTGGCGTTGAACCGCCGGGCGATCGCGGGCAGACCCGCTCGCGACAGGGGCGAACGCGAAAGGGTTTTCATGCGGCTCCCCTGTGCCCTGGCGATCGGGCTTCTCGCTTCCCTCCAGCTTCTTCCCGCTGAAGCGAGGGCGCAGTCGCCCGAACGGGAGTCCTCGGTGATCGTCTACGGGGAGGATCCCTGCCCCCAGGTCGAAGGCGAGGTGGTCGTCTGCGCGCGGCGGCCGGAGGAGGAGCGCTACCGGATTCCGCGCGCGATCCGCGAGCGCCAGCCGACCGAAACGGCCTGGGCCTCGCGCGTCGAGGCGCTGGAGGAGGAAAGCCGCCACATGCGGCCGGGCAGCTGCTCGACGGTCGGATCGTTTGGCCAGACCGGCTGCACCCAGGCGCTGATCCGCCAATGGTATGCCGACCGCCGGGCGCGCGCGGCGGAAGATGAAATCACCCCCTGAGCCGTCAGCGGGCCGCCTTGATCCAGAGGTGCCGGGCGAGCATCAGCGGCGGCATCCTCAGCCAGTGGGAGCGGATGTAGAAGGCGAAGCGCAGCGCCTTGCGGCGCTCCTGGCCCCAGCCGTTGCGGGCGAGCAGTCGCGCCTCGAACAGGCGGTCGCCGAGGTGCGGGCGGCCGGCGACCGCCTTGTCCACCGGCGTGCCGTAGAGCCGGCGCGAAAGCCGCAATGCGCGGCCGACATGGGGCCCGAGCTGGTGCAGCCTGGCCCGCTCGCCAAGGGTGCGCCAGAACTCCGGAGCATCGAATTCGCGCAGCAGGCGGTCGATGTCCCACAGATTCCTCAGCCCCCCGGCAAGGTCGCCGTCGGCGAAGAGATGGGCGGCGGCGTGAACGATGATGTCTGCGGGGGCGAGGATCCTGAGGCCGCCTTCCAGTTCCACGCTGTTTGCGATCAGCGCTCCGGCGTCGGGCCTGGGCCGGGCGGTCAGCGGCAAGATGGTGTGGTGGACGTCGATCATCCGGTCCCGGGTGCGGTGGATCAGCGGCGGCAGCTCGTGCATCCAGCGCCGGTAATAGGCATCGTCATAGCCCTGGGCGTCCTTGACGTGCTCCCAGCCGGCGCCGAGCAAAGCCGCCTCCACCGCGTCGAGGCAATCGCGCGGGACCATGATGTCGAGGTCGCCGACGCTGCGCCCGATGCTGGCGCCCAAATTTGCCGCGTGGAAGGCGGTGCCCTTCATCAGGATCACCGGCACGCCCAGCGGGGCCAGCGCGCGGCGGGCCATTTCGGCTTCCCAAAGCGCCTGGGTGCGGGCCTGGGCCGCGTCCAACCGGGCCTCCGCGAAGATCGCCTCGACCCGGGCAGGGAGGCCCTGCCCCGCCATGCGGAAGGCGAGGCTGCCGAGCAGCTGCTCGGCGCGGGCGGCGCTGATCAGCCCGGTCCAGTCGCAGGAGCCCAGGGACTGAGGGCCGCGGAGCGCGCGGACGAGCAGGCGGGCGTTCCTCATGCGGCGAGCTCGCGCCGGAAGTCGTCGATCAGGCCGACGGCGGTATCGGTGTCCGGATAGTCGATCGCCAGAGCGGGCGTGTTGGCGATCAGATGGGTCAGGGCATCGAAGCTGCGGCGGCCGAGCGCGACATAATTGGTCGAGGCCTGGGTGAGGCGCATGAATATTTCGGCCGCGCCGACGCCGCGGACGGCCGCCGCCTCGCCGAAGCGGGGGAATAGGATCAAAGCGGGGCGCGCCTCCTCCCCCATCCGGGCGAGCGCCTCCTTGTTCGGAATGAGGTGCCGGATGTCGCCCTTTGGCGTGCCGGTGAGGCGCGGGCCGAAGCGCTCCGGCCCGACCTCGGCCTCCATGACGCGGATCGCGCCGTTCTTGAGGCTCACCGCGCGCGGGAATGGAAGGAGGCTCCCGGTCGCCATGTCCAGAAGCGCGAATTCGTCGCCCATCAGCCGCCAGCCGCGCTCGCCGAGCAGGGCCGCGAGGGTGGATTTGCCCGCGCCCGATTCGCCGGTCATGATCAGGGCGCGGCCGTCCTTCTCCACCGTGGCGGCGTGGAGGAGGAGGTAGCGCCTCTGGCCCAGCGCCATTTGCAGGTTCATGCCCATTTCCGCCGCCAGCAGCCCGTGCGCGAGCGAGAGCGGCGCGGCGTCGGGCAGCACATAGTCGCCGCGGATCGCGACCGAGGGGCGGAACAGGCGGCGCCAGGGCTTTTCAGGCTCGAGGCGGACGGTGAAATCGACGAGGCCGTCCCGCGGCGCGGGATAATCGGCATAGAGGCGGGCGAGCGCCTGCAGCGGCTCCTTCCACGCCGAGCCGATGCGGAAGGCGACCGGGCCGATCTGGATGGCGAGCCGGTGCCTCATGCGCGGCGGACCAGGCCGGCCGCCTCGAGCTCTTCGAGACGGGCGTCGATCGCGTCGGCCGCCCCCTCGCCCTCGAAATCGTACCAGGCGCGCAGCCGCGCGATCAGCTCGCCCGCATCGGCGGGGCTGTTCCGGAGCGCGTCGAGGATTTCGGGGGCAGGTGGTGCGACGATATGGGTCATGCCCGAAGGCGCGTGGAAAAGGACGCTGAGCCCGTCCAGCGCGACCGCGCGGACCTGGCTTTCGGGATCGGCGATATAGACGGGACCGGCCACGGGCCGCTCCTTGCTCAGCGCGGCATCTGCAGCGAGGCGTAGCAGGTGAAACCGCTCATCCCCGCCTGCAGACGCCTGATGTAGCTGGCATAGGCCTGAGCGGATTGCGGATCGACGCCGGCGGGGGTGGTGCCGCTGCGCAGCAGCGAACGCACTTCCTCGCCGCGCAGCGGACGCGCCAAAGGCGGCGCCGCGCCGGGCGTGCCGGGCGCGACCAGGCTGCCGTCGGGCGCGATGAAATTGCCGCCGGCATGGGGCCCCGGCACCGGGATCTCGCAATTCAGGACCGAGCCCGCAGTCTGGGCGAGCGCGGGCCGGACGGTGATCACCGTCGATGCCGCCGCGGCGCCGAGCACCAGCACGGTGCGCCGGCTCGGCACGAAGGCTTGCGCCCCGGCCGCTTTGTCGCCAATCGCCTGATTGTGGTCGCCGCCGCTCATGGGAATTTCCGATACACGCCCGCCCTTTAATAAGGGTAAAGCGGGGCGCATGCGAGCGGAGCGGCGGGCCTGTCCCGCTACGGGACGGAGCGGGCATGGCGGATTACCAGACCAGCAAGGCGATCGCCGCGGCCGCCGTCGCCGGCGCCGGCGTCGCGGCCGCGCTCTGGGCCGGCGCGCCGCCCGCCGCCGCGCTCGTCGCCTTGCTTGCGGGGATCGCAGCTTATGCGCTGATGCCGGCGCCCGACCGGGCCGACGCGCCGGGGCCGGCGGCACTGGCGGAGGGAGAGGACGCCGCCGAAGACGGATCGAAGCTGCTGGCGGCGTTCGAGGATCCGCTGCTGGTCGTGCGCGACCGGCGGGTGCTGGTCGCCAATCCGGCCGCCAAGGCGTTGCTCGGCGCCCATATCGAGGGCTCGGACGTCCGCCTCGCCATCCGCCATCCCGCCGCGGCCGAGCATCTCGCCGGCGACGAGGGCGCGGCGTCGCGGACCGAATTGGTCGGCCTGGGAAACCTCGGCCGGCCCTGGGAGCTGATCGTGGCGCCGCTCCCCGACGGCAGCCGGCTGGTCCGCCTCGCCGACCAGAGCCAGGCCCGCGCAGCCGAGCAGATGCGGGTCGATTTCGTCGCCAATGCGAGCCACGAATTGCGGACTCCGCTCGCCACCCTGCTCGGCTTCCTCGAGACTCTTCAGGAGGGGGAGGAGGCGCTCGACGCCGAGACCCGGGCCCGCTTCCTCCAGATCATGTTCGGCGAGGCGACTCGGATGCGCGACCTGCTCGACGATCTGATGTCGCTGTCGCGGATCGAGGCCGACCGCTTCACCTTGCCCAGGGACAGGGTCGAGCTGCGGCTGCTGATCGGGGAAGTGAAAACGGCGGTGAAGCCGCTCTCCAAGGGGCGCGGGATCGTCGTCGAGGACGAGACCGGGGATTCGGGCGCGGTCATCGGCGACCATGGCCAGCTCGCCCAGATGCTGACCAACCTGATAGTCAACGCGCTCAAATATGGCCGCGCCGGGACCCCTGTACGGGTCCGGATCGGGGGGAGCGGGCCCGACCTCGTCCGCCTCGACGTGATCGACCAGGGCGACGGCATCGCGCCCGACCATATTCCGCGCCTCACCGAGCGCTTCTACCGGGTCGATCCCAGCCGCAGCCGGCAGGTCGGCGGCACCGGACTGGGGCTCGCCATCGTCAAGCATATCGTCCTGAGGCACCGCGGCCGGCTCGAGATCCGCTCGGTGGTCGGCGAGGGGACGACCGTCCAGGTCAGCCTGCCGCGTGCAACTGATTTGTCACAAAGCTGACGCCGATCGGTCATCTCCTGCTCATATCCGCGTCATCATCGGCGAGGGAGGAATCGATGACGCGACTGGCTATCCTGCTCCTGCTGGCGGCCGGTGCGGCTTCCCCTGCCCTCGCCGCGGAACCGGCGCCGCGCAACGTCCGCTTCGAGGGAGCGCCGCGTTTCGGTTCGGCCGACGGCTGGTCGCTGAAGCCGCGCGGGCGGCTGCAATACGATATCGGCCATATCGAGCGGCCCGAGGGCGTCGCCAATCCGGGCCTCGGCTCGGTCGACGAGCTCCGGCGCGCGCGAATCGGGATCGAGGGCACCGCCCCGGGCGGCTTCGGCTATGTGTTCGAGATCGACCTCGCCCCCGACGTGGTCGAGATCGTCGACGCCCTCGTCACTTACAAGGCGTCGAGCCGGATCACCCTCACCGCCGGCCAGCACAACAATTTCCAGTCGCTGGAGGAGCTCACCAGCTCGCGCTTCAATTCGTTCATCGAGCGGGCGGCCTTCACCGACGCGTTCAACTTCGAGCGGCGGGTCGGCTTCTCGGGGACTTATGTCGAGGGTCCGGTGACCGCGCAGCTGGGCGTCTTCCACGAAAATTTCCTCGACATCGACGAGACCGATTCGGCGGTGAGCATCGACGGGCGCATCGTCTACGCGCCGCGGATCGGGACCGGCCAGCTTCATTTGGCCGCGTCGGCCCACAGGCGCGACAACGGCGCCGCGACGGCGACCCGGTATCGGCAGCGGCCGCTCCTCCACGCGACCGACGTGCGCTTCGTCGGAACGCCCTCGCTTACCGTCGCGGACGAGACCGGTTTCGGGCTCGAGGCCGCCTGGATCGGCGGGCCCCTTCACGTGACCGGCGAGGCGCACTGGCTCAGCGCGGAGACCGCGGCGGGGCCGGGCCGCACCCTCTTCGGCGGCTATGCCGAAATCGGATATTTCCTGACCGGCGAGACGCGCGGCTATCGCGGCGCGCGCTGGGATCGGACGAGGGCCAGGCGCTCGATCGAGGAAGGCGGGTTCGGGGCCGTCCAGATCATTGTCCGCTACGACTATCTCGATCTCGACTCCGGGCCGGTGCGCGGCGGCACCCAGAACGGGCTGCAGGCGGGCCTGATCTGGATCCCGACCGACCATGTCCGCTTCCTCGTGAATTACGCCCGCCTCTCCTACGACGGGGCCGCCATCCCGGCGGCGGGCGGCGACCGCGACTATAGCGTCGACGTGGTCGGCGTGCGGGCCCAGCTCGACTGGTGAGTGTCACAAGACTGTCACGAACCCGTCACACAAGACTCGCCGTACGGTCCTAGTCGGCGGCTATCATCCACATCAAATCCCGGAGGGGCACGTGAAGAAAATCCTTTGGCCGCTGGTGGCGGCATTGATGCTGGCGGCGTGCGGACAGAGCGCGACGGGCGGCGGCAGCGGCGACGGGGCGGCACGCCAGCAGATCCGGATCGTCGGCTCCTCGACCGTCTATCCGTTCACCCGCGCCGTTGCCGAGCGCTTCGCCCAGGCAAATGCGAACCTCGGCGCGCCGATCGTCGAATCGACGGGCACGGGCGCCGGCATGCAGCTCTTTTGCGGCGGCGTCGGCGCGCAGCACCCCGACATCGAAAACGCCTCGCGCCGGATCAAGACGTCCGAGATTGAGCTGTGCAACCGCAACGGCGTCAACCGGATCATCGAAATCCCAGTCGGCATCGACGGGCTGGCGCTGATCGAATCCTCGCAGCGCCCGACCGGCTATCGCCTGACGCTGCGCGACATCTACGCTGCTTTGGCCGCCAATCCGTTCGGCAGGCCGCAGACCGCGCGCACCTGGCGCGACGTCAATCCGGCGCTGCCGGCGGTGGCGATCCGCGTCTACGGTCCGCCGCCGACCTCGGGCACGCGCGACAGCTTCGCCGAGCTGATGCTGCAAAAGGGCTGCGACACCGATCCCGCCATGGCCGCGCTCAAGGAGAGCGATTCCGACCGGCACAAGCAGGTCTGCACCCAGGTCCGCGAGGACGGCGCCTATATCGAGGCCGGCGAGAACGACAATCTGCTGATGCAGCGCGTCGCCGAGAATGAAGGGTCGATCGGGATTCTCGGCTACAGCTTCCTTCAGGAGAATGGCGATAGGGTCCGCGGGATCCTGATCAACGGCGTCGCGCCGAGCCCCGCGACCGTCACCGACTTCAGCTATCCGGGCGCCCGCCAGATGTACATCTACGTCAAGGGCGAGCATCTCGACGTGATTCCGGGCCTCAGGGAATTCCTCGCCGAATATGCCCGCGCCTGGGTCCCGGGCGGCTATCTCGCCCAGCACGGCCTGATCCCGTCTCCCGAGCCGTTGCGCCAGGCCGCGCAGCAGGCGATCCAGAACCCGCGGCCGATCACCGCCGCCGACCTCGAATAGGCCCGCATCCGGCGTGACGACGACCACCATCGCCTTGCTGCTGCTCGGGCTCGGCCTCGCGGCCTGGCTCGCCGCCCGCGGCAAGGCGATGGCCTTCTCCCGCTCGGGCGGAACCCGGCCGCATTCGCTGCCCGCTTATCACGGCTGGTACGTAGCCCTCTGGGCGATGGTGCCGGCGCTCGTCTTCCTCGCAATCTGGAGCAATGTCTCGAACGGCCTGATCTTCCAGGCGGTGATGGCGAGCCCGGAGGCGGCTGCGCTGCCGGACTTCGCCATGCAGCGCCAGGCGATCCTGGGCGAAGCCTATGCGCTGGCGACCGGAGCGTCCGACACCGTCTTCAATCCGCAGGCGCGCGCGCTCGCGCCCGTTTATGCCGGGGCGATCAGTTTCTACGCCTGGCTCGGCCTCGGCGTCTCGCTGCTGATCGCCTTTTCCGGCGGCGCGGTCGCCTATACCCGCGTCTCGCCGCACTTCAGGGCCCGGACCCGGATCGAGCGGACGGTGATGGCGGTGCTGCTGCTCGCCTCGCTGATCGCGGTGCTGACCACATTGGGCATCTTCGTCTCTTTGCTGTTCGAATCGCTGCGCTTCTTTTCGATGGTCTCGCCGGTCGAGTTCGTCTTCGGCCTGAACTGGAGCCCGCAAATGGCGATCCGCGCCGATCAGGCCGGCTCGTCGGGCGCGTTCGGCGCGATCCCGCTCTTCTGGGGGACGATCTTCATCGGCGCGATCATCGCGATGATCGTCGCGATCCCATTGGGGCTGATGAGCGCCATCTATCTGACCCAATATGCGCGGCCGAGCGTGCGCGCCTGGATGAAGCCCCTGCTGGAGATCCTCGCCGGCGTGCCCACCGTGGTCTACGGCTATTTCGCCGCCTTGACGGTCGCGCCCGCGATCCGCGATCTGGGGCTCTCGCTCGGCATCCCCTCGTCGAGCGAATCGGCGCTGGCTGCGGGCCTCGTCATGGGGATCATGATCATCCCCTTCGTCTCCTCGATGGCCGACGATTCGATCGCCGCGGTGCCGCAGGCGATGCGCGACGGCTCGCTGGCGATGGGCGCGACGCGCAGCGAGACGATCAAGCGCGTGCTCGTCCCCGCCGCTCTGCCGGGCGTGGTCGGCGGCGTGCTGCTCGCGGTCAGCCGGGCGATCGGCGAGACGATGATCGTGGTGATGGCGGCCGGCCTCGCCGCCAACCTCACCGCCAACCCGTTCGAGAGCGTGACCACGGTAACGACGCAGATCGTCCAGTTGCTGACCGGCGACCAGGAGTTCGACAGCCCGAAGACGCTGGCCGCGTTCGCGCTCGGGCTGGTGCTGTTCCTGGTCACGCTGGCGCTCAACATCGTCGCCCTGCGCGTCGTGAAGAAGTATCGCGAAGCTTATGAGTGAGGCGTTCGACAAGGTCGATCCGACCCCGACCGACTGGAAAGCCGAAGCGATGCAGCGGCGGATCCGCAAGCGCTATGGAGCCGAGCGGCGCTTCAAGCTCGTCGGCCTCATGGCGGTGCTGATGTCGGCCGGCTTCCTCGCTTTCCTGATGTGGACCATGGTCGGCAACGGCGCGCGTGGCTTCATGCAGACCCAGATCAGGCTCGATCTCCCTGCCGAGCAGGTGTCCCTGCTCGACGCCGGCGCCTGGGAGGATGCCGTGCGCGTCGGAGGAGGCGATGCGATATTCTCCGGCATTGCCTGGCGCACGCTGCGTGACCGGGGGGCGCGCGGAGGCCCGATCTGGCTCCCCGCCGCCGACGCGATCGACGTTGCCGCCAAGGGCGAAGGCACGGCGGAGGCCGAACGCGCTTACGCCGCCCTGGCCGCCCGGGACCGGGTCCGCACCGGCATCAACTGGACCTTCCTGACCGGCTCCGATGCGACCGACCCGACCGTGGTCGGCATCTGGGGCGCGTTCAAGGGCTCGCTCCTCACCATGATCGTCACGCTGGCGCTCGCCTTTCCGATCGGCGTCCTCTCGGCCGTCTATCTCGAGGAATATGCGCCCCGGAACCGCTGGACCGACATGATCGAGGTGACGATCAACAACCTCGCCGCGGTGCCCTCGATCATCTTCGGCCTGCTCGGCCTCGCCATCTTCCTCAATTTCATGCATTTGCCGCGCTCGGCGCCGATCGTCGGCGGCCTGACGCTGGCGCTGATGACGATGCCGGTGATCGTGATCGCCGGGCGGAACGCGATCAAATCGGTGCCGCCCTCGATCCGCGACGCGGCGCTCGGCATCGGCGCGAGCCGGATCCAGGTCGTCTCGCACCATGTGCTGCCGCTGGCCCTGCCCGGCATCCTCACCGGCACGATCATCGGCATGGCGCGGGCCCTTGGCGAGACCGCGCCTTTGCTGATGATCGGAATGCGCGCCTTCATCGCCTCGCCGCCCGCCGGCGTTTCCGAGCCGGCGACGGTGCTCCCCGTCCAGATCTTCCTGTGGTCCGACGAGGTCAGCCGCGGCTTCGTCGAGAAGACGTCGGCAGCCATCATCGTCTTGCTGGTCTTCCTGCTCGCGATGAACGGGATAGCCATCTATTTACGCAACCGATTCGAGAAACGCTGGTGATGGACATCGAAACCACGAATCCGAAGATGACGGCGCGCAACGTCAGCGTCTTCTACGGCGACAAGATGGCGATCGACGACGTCTCGATCGACGTCGGCCGCGAGCATGTCACCGCCTTCATCGGCCCTTCGGGCTGCGGCAAATCGACGTTCCTGCGCACGCTCAATCGGATGAACGACACCATCCCCAGCGCCCGTTTCGAGGGACGGATCGAGCTCGACGGCGAGGACATCTACGCCTCCTCCATGGACGTCGTGCAGCTGCGCGCCCGGGTCGGCATGGTGTTCCAGAAGCCCAACCCCTTCCCCAAGTCGATCTACGAGAATGTCGCTTATGGACCGCGCATCCACGGCCTCGCCGCGGGCAAAGCCGAGATGGATGCGATCGTCGAGCGGTCGCTCAAGCGCGCCGGCCTGTGGGACGAAGTGAAGGAGAGGCTGACCGAGAGCGGGACGGCGCTGTCCGGCGGCCAGCAGCAGCGCCTCTGCATCGCCCGTGCGATCGCGGTCGACCCCGAGGTGATCCTGATGGACGAGCCCTGCTCGGCGCTGGACCCGATCGCGACGGCGAAGATCGAGGAGCTGATCCACGCCCTGCGCGGCCGCTATGCGATCGTGATCGTCACCCATAATATGCAGCAGGCGGCGCGGGTCAGCCAGAGGACCGCCTTTTTCCACCTGGGCACGCTCGTCGAATATGGCGAGACGACGGAGATCTTCACCAACCCGCGCCAGACGCGGACCAAGGACTACATCACCGGCCGTTACGGCTGAGGAGATTTTGGATGGCAAGCACCGGTCACACGATCAAGGCGTTCGACGAGGAGCTCGACCAGCTCCGCGCCAGCATTTGCGAGATGGGCGGGCTCGCCGAGGCCGCGATCCGCGACGCCATGCAGGCGCTGGTGCGCCGCGATCCCGACGCGGCGGCCCAAGTGGTCCGCGGCGACAAGAAGATCGACGCGCTCGAAACCGAGATCGAGCGTCAGGCGGTCCAGATCATCGCCCTGCGAGCCCCGATGGCCGACGATTTGCGCGAGGTTGTCGCGGCCCTGAAGATCGCCGGGGTGGTCGAGCGGATCGGCGACTATGCCAAGAACATCGCCAAGCGCGTCGCCAGCGTCGAAGACAGCAAGATCAGGCCGATCTCGCTGCTCCCGGAAATGGCGCGGATCGCGGGCGAGATGGTCCACAACGTCCTCGACGCCTTCGCCGCGCGCGACGCGAAGAAGGCCGAGCAGGTCTGCGAGCGCGACGCCGCCGTCGACGATTTCTACAACGCCATCTTCCGCGCCCTCCTCACGCATATGATGGAGAATCCGCACAACATCACGCCCGCGACCCACCTCCTCTTCGTCGCCAAGAATCTCGAGCGGATCGGCGATCATGCCACCAACGTCGCCGAAATGGTCTATTTCGCCGCGACCGGCGAGCATCTGGCCGATCGGGCCAAGGGGGCGGACACCGCCAGCATCGGCGCGGCGGACCTGGCCGGAGACGAGAATGGGAAATAAGGGCCGCATCCTTCTCGTCGAGGACGATCGGGCGCTGGTCGAGCTGCTCGTCTATCATTTCGAGCGCGAGGAGTTCGAGGTCCGCACGACCCCCGACGGCGAGGAGGCGCTCATCCTGGCGCGGGAGGAGGCGCCCGACCTCGTCATCCTCGATTGGATGCTGGAAAGCCTGTCGGGGATAGAGGTGTGCCGCCGGCTGCGCCGCCTCCCCCAGACCGCCAACGTGCCGATCATCATGCTGACCGCGCGCGGCGAGGAGAGCGACCGAATCCGCGGCCTGGAGACCGGCGCGGACGATTATGTCACCAAGCCTTTCTCTCCGCGCGAGCTGGTCGCGCGCGTTCAGGCGGTGCTGCGGCGCGTGCGGCCGGCGCTGGCCGGCGAGCGGCTTTCCTATGCCGACATCGAGATGGACGTGGCCAGGCACAAGGTGCGGCGCGGCGGCGCGGCGGTCGCGCTTGGACCGACCGAATTCCGGCTGCTCCGCCATTTCCTCGAACATCCGGGCCGGGTCTTCTCGCGCGAGCGGCTGCTCGATTCGGTCTGGGGCCAGGACAGCGAGATCGAGCTTCGCACCGTCGACGTCCACATCCGCCGCCTCCGCAAGGCGATCAACGCCGGCGCCAGAGCCGACATTATCCGCACGGTGCGCTCGGCGGGCTACGCCCTCGACAGCGACGCGCACCCTTAGAGCACGATCGATTCAAGCTCTTGGGATAAAAAACGGCTCCGTCACGTTTAGCCCTCGTGAACCGCGGCCCGGCCGGCGGCTTTGCCTTTCGCAAGCCGCTGAGATCAGGCCTCCAACACGAGGACCAAGCCCATGAAAACTCTTCTTTTCGCCGCCGCTTTGCTTGCCGGAACCGCCGCCCTGGCCCAGACCGACCAACCTCTGCCCCCGACCGGCGCGACCTCGGCGCCGGGCAACACCGCGCCGGAGCTTGACGCGCGCGGCATTCCGGTCGTCTCCGACCCGGCCGAAGTCCCCCCCGGCTTCAACCCGCCCCCGGGCACCAACACCGGCGCCCCCTCGACCGCGCGGCCTGCGCCGATGCCGTCCACCGAGGAATATCGCGCCTGCACGCGCCAGATCACCGACAATTGCGTGCAGACCTACGAGCGGGGCCGCGCCCCCCGCTAAAATCGGCCTCCGATGGACCGCGCCGGCCCGCCTTTGGGCCGGCGCGGAGAAAAAGCGGTCCTTCGCTCGTTCAGACACCATCGGCCGCGGCACGCTCCGCGGCGACGTGTCGTCGGCGTCGCGTTTCAGCGCCCAGTCAAGGAGTAAGGATCATGAAAACCGTAATGTTCGCCGTCGCGCTGGCGATGAGTGGCGCAGCGTTCGCGCAGTCCGAACCGATGAAGGGCGACAAGCCGGATATGTTCGTTCCGATGAGCCAGACCGTGGCTCCCGACAACAGCAATCCGGAGCTGGACGCGCGGGGCATTCCGGTCATTTCCGATCCGGCGGTTTCGCCTCCAGGCTTCAACGAGCCGGCGGGCATGGGCGGCCCGTTCGTCGACGCCTCGCAGCGGCCCGAGCCGCAGCCCGCGACCGAGAGCTATCCGGCATGCACGCGCGAGATCACCGACAATTGCGTGCAGACCTATGAGCGGAGCCACGGCCGCCGCTAAGACCGGGCTTTCCGCCTGACCTCCAATCCCCTACTTCGCGCCCGACAAAGGCACGGAGTAGGGGATAATTTCTCATGACAATCAGCTTCGAGGGCCGCGTCGCCATCGTCACGGGCGCCGGCGGCGGGCTCGGCCGCGCCTATGCGCTCGAGCTGGCAAGGCGGGGCGCCCGCGTCGTGGTCAACGATCTCGGCGCGGCGCGCGACGGCACCGGCCACAGCGACGCCGCGCTGAAGGTGGTCGAGGAGATCGAAAGCGCGGGCGCCCAAGCGATGTCGGACGGCGGCAACGTCGTCGATGCCGGCCATATGATCGCCATGGTCGAAAACGCGAAGGCGGCCTGGGGCGGCGTCCATATCCTGATCAACAATGCCGGCATCCTGCGCGACAAGAGCTTCGCCAAGATGGACATGGCGGATTTCCGCGCGGTCGTGGACGTGCACCTGATCGGCTCCGCCAACGCGACCCGGGCCGTCTGGGAGACGATGCGCGACCAGAATTACGGCCGCGTGCTGATGACCACCAGCTCGACCGGCCTCTACGGCAATTTCGGCCAGGCCAATTACGGCGCGGCCAAGATGGGGCTCGCCGGCTTCGCGCGGACGCTGGCGCTCGAAGGCGCGCGCAGCAACGTCCGCGTCAACACGATCGCGCCGACCGCGGCGACGCGGATGACGCAGGAGCTGTTCCCGGCCGATCTGCTGGCGCGGTTCCGGCCCGATCTGGTCGCGCCGGCCGCCTTGTTCCTCGTCTCGGAGGACGCGCCGACGGGCGCGATCCTCGGCGCCGGCGCGGGCGTCGTCCAGGCCGCCTATGTCACCCTGACCAGGGGCGTGGCGCTCGACGAAGCCACGCCGGAGGCCGTCGCCGCGAGCTGGGCCGCGATCACGGACCGGGAGGGCGAGATCGTCCCCCAGTCCGGCGCCGAGCAGGCGATGACGATCATGCAGCGGCTGCAGGGCGCCTAGCCCTCCCCCTCGATGGGGGATGGGTGGGGGTGGCATATCCACCGGCACGGAGCGGGTCTCGAAGTCCACCCCACCTCAAACCCTCCCCATCAAGGGGAGGGGCGAAAGTCACGAGTGGCACGAGAGTCACATGATTTCGCGGGGAGTCCCCTCCCCCGATGCGCCATAGCGGGCGCGCGCAAGGGTCTCGATGCCGTGGATCGAGGTGCGGATTGACGGTCAGAAAGAGCCGGCGACGCCCCGGATCGAGTCCGCGGCAGGCCCCACCGGAGCCGAGTCGCGGCGACGCTGGCAGACGAAATCCTATTTGTATCCAACAATCGATCGGGGCTGGCCAGCGGATAGGGGCGCCAGACACAGCAAATTCTATGAGCCAGAGAATCAGATCGGTTTGCGGCGGGACATGACACAGGGTACCTTGAGTCATGTTCTTCGCCGTCCTTCCACATGGAACCCGCCCGCCGGTCGGTAGGATCGACACTGCGGTCCTGATTACCGACAACTGGGACGACTGGTTCAAGTTCTCCACCATGTACGTGCTGTATTATTACGACGCCGATGGTGAGCGGCACCGCATCGGGGAGGTAAAAATAGGTCAGTTTGGCCTAACTTCTGACCAGCGCCGGGCTGCAATTCCGAATTCGTTTGATGCTCTCGGCGAGAACTTTTTCTCTCTCGGTCAGGATGATACTTACTACGAGAATCTGAATGATCTTGGAGCGAATGTTAGTCAGAAGATTCTTTCGGGCCTTCGTGACGTGGCCCTCGACGAGGAACTCTTTGAGCAAGCCTTGGAAGAGGAGGTCATGGGCGTCTCGTTGCTACGATCAGTTACGAGGTCATCAGTGAGGGGACAATTTCGTCGCTTGGCCTCAGGCGGCGCTCGCCTGACTAGCTATGCGTTTAGCTATGCGCCTCCTCGGCACCGAAACGCAAAAACGGAGCCTGCCATATTCACATTTAAGGTTGAGCCAGACTCCAATCCTCCAACGAACATCCATGTGCTGATTGGGCGAAACGGCGTCGGCAAGACCTATAATTTGAATCTGATGACCCGGGCGCTAGTTAACGAATCCGGCGAAGCTGATATCGGCGTGTTCAAAAACGACGACAATCCATTCGAGGAATTCCAGGATCTACCGGACGCTGTGTTTGAGCACATAGTTTCCGTGACATTTAGTGCATTTGATCCGTTTGAACCGCTTCCGGTCAAACAGAACAGGTCGGCAGGAGTGCGCTATCAGTATGTCGGCTTGAAGCACACGACGCCGACGGCCGAAGGCAAAGCTAGGCCCCCAAAAACACCGAGCTCCCTTGGTCGCGAATTTGGCGCAAGCGTCAGACTTATCGGCGGTCAGAACGCCAAGTTGGATCGCTGGCGGAACGCGCTCGCGGTTCTCGAAGCCGACCCGATTTTCAAGGAAGCCAATATCGCGAGCCTTGCCGACGGGGCCGCTGATTCGGACGAGAATGAGGTCAGGGAGGCGGCCTCGAAAACTTTCTCAAACCTAAGTTCAGGGCATAAGATCGTCCTGCTTATAATAACGCGCCTTGTGGAAATCGTGGAGGAGCGCACGCTTGTTCTGCTAGATGAGCCCGAAGCGCATCTTCATCCGCCTCTACTATCCGCCCTCGTGCGGGCCCTCTCAAACCTGCTCACCGACCGCAATGGAGTTGCTATCGTTGCCACTCATTCCCCTGTGGTGTTGCAAGAAGTGCCCAGTAAATGCGTTTGGAAGATTCGTCGGTCTGGCCGCGAGGTCGTCATCGAGCGACCTGACCTTCAAACATTCGGAGAGAATGTCGGCATCCTGACACGCGAAGTCTTCGGCTTGGAGGTAACCGACTCAGGATTCCATCAGATGCTGGCTCAAGCGGTCGCCGCCGACAACGACTACGACAACGTTGTGGACAGCTTTGATGAGCAGCTGGGTGCAGAAGCGCGAGCAATTGTACGGGGCATGCTCGCGCACGAGCCTGGGGAAGCCATCTGATGTGGTCCCTGGCAAGGCCGGCTCACACCGCCGAAGATTCCTTTTCGATCTGCATCAGTCGCATTCGTAACCCCGATCTGCGCCACCGCCTGGAGGGTGTGCTTGAAGATATAGTTGAGGCCTCAAACGAGTACGATGATGCCGCCACTCAGGCACAGCTCCACCTTATTGCACCAGCGAACGGCATCCATGGTCAGGTCACGACTGATGAAATGGTCAAACTTTACACCGGGCGAATGGTCCCAAAGGACTCTCCGGGTCGACAGATTTACGATGCGATTATCGCCTTGGCGAAGCACGGGCGATGCCCTTTCTGTGGCCATCGCGTGGTAGCTACTTTGGATCATCTCCTGGCCAAGGCTCAACATCCTGCCCTGACGGTCACACCTAACAATCTTGCACCCTGTTGTTCCGATTGTAATAAAGCTAAACTCGACCAAGAGATCACTGCGGCTGTCAATCAGTATCTCCATCCCTACTTCGATGCGATCGAGGACGACCTGTGGTTAACGGCTGAAGTCGTACAAAGCGCACCAGCTTCCTTGAGGTTCTTCGTCGACTCTCATGACGGTTGGTCGCCATTAATCTCAGAGCGCGTTGAAAACCATTTTTCGCGGCTTGGGCTGGCGAAACTTTACTCTTCACAAGCCGCTGAAGAGCTCGTTAACATACGGTTTCAGGTGTCAGCGCTTTTCGATCGAGCCGGCGCTCCTGCCGTACGGCAGTTTTTAGAAGAAACACATGTTTCACGATCAGCTGCCCGAACCAACTCGTGGCAGGCTGCATTCTATCGCGCGCTGAGTGTCAGCGCCTGGTATTGCAATGGCGGATTCGCGTAGATCTGAGAGGGCGGCTCCACCGCCATCGCTTGGCTACATGGCGATTCCCGATACACTGTATTGCCACACCAATACACCTGTGTTACACGCCCCCATTCAGAGGGAGGAATCACTATGTATAGCGAGAGCGATCTCGAAGCAGCGGTGGCCGGGGGCGCGTTGACGCCGGACCAGGCCGCGGCGTTCAGGAACTTCGTCGCGGCCAGCCATCACATGCCCGTCGTCGACGAGGAACATTTCCGGCTTTTGACCGGATTCAACGACATCTTCGTCGGCATCGCCGCGATGATCCTGCTCGCCGCTGTCGGCATGATCGGCTATTATGTGCCGCCCAATATCGAAGGCGACGGCCCCTCGCCGTTCATCGGCCTGTTCGTGGCGGTCGCGGCATGGGGCCTGGCCGAATTCTTCACCAAGCGGCGGCGCATGGCGCTGCCGAGCATCATCCTGCTGCTCGCCTTCGTCGGCGGCGTCTTCGCCACCTCGGTGTTCACGCTGGTGGTCACGATCGGCGAGGAATATTTCGACAATAACGGCCAGGCCGGGGCGCTGGTCATGGCCGCCGGCGCGGCGATCGCGGCGGTCGCGGCCTGGCTGCACTGGAAGCGCTTCCGAGTGCCGATCACGGTCGCGGTCGGCGCGGCGGCGGCGGTCGCCTTGGTGCTCGGGCTGATCGCCTCGGCTTTGATCGGCGACCCCGACGCCATGACCGAAGCGCAGTGGTTCCAGATCAAATCGACCCTCGAGGGCGTCGCCCTGCTGCTCGGCATCGGCACCTTCCTGCTCGCCATGTGGTGGGACGGGTCGGATCCCAAGCGCGAGACTCGGCGCTCCGACGTCGCCTTCTGGCTGCATTTGCTGGCGGCGCCGCTGATGGTCCATCCGATCTTCTCGCTGCTCGGCCTCACCGAGGGCGCGGCCTCGACCCTCGACGGGATCGCGGTGATCCTGCTTTACGTCGTGCTCGGCCTGGTGGCGCTGGCGATCGACCGGCGGGCGCTGCTCGTCTCGGCGCTCGCTTATGTGCTCTACGCGCTCGACAGCCTGTTCCGCGAATATGGCGCGGTCGAGCTCTCGGTCGCTCTGACCGCCCTCGTCATCGGCTCCGCGCTGCTGCTGCTCTCGGCCTTCTGGACGAGCGCGCGCCGCGCGGTGGTGAAGCCGCTACCGGACGGGCTCAAGGGCCGGCTGCCGGTGCTCGACAGGGTACCGGCGAGGGTCGCCGCGGCGGCCTGATCTGGATGGGGGACAATTACCTTTTCGGTGAAAAGGTAATTGTCCCCATTTAGCCCGCCACCACCTTCAGGAGGCGGCGCTCGACCGGGGCGAGGACCGAGCCGAGCTCGCCGCCGCGGCGGATGACCTGGCCGGCCTCGCCGATCAGCGCCCACCCGCCCTCGCGCGCGCCGGGCCTCTTCTCGATCCGATATTCCGGGCGCTCGGCGGTGCGGCGGAAGGCCCAGAAGGCGGCGGCGCCGGGCTCGAAGGCGATCGCATAATCCTTCCACAGGCCGGCGGCGACCATCCGGCCGTAGAGATCGACGATGCGATTGAGCTCGAACCGCGAGAAGCCGATCTGTCCTCCTGTGCCCTTGGCCGGGAACGGGAGGACGACGCCCATCAGGCCCGGTCTCCGCTGCCGACCTTGCGCGCCTTCGAGGCCCGTCCCTTGTTCACTTCGTCGCGCGCGTCGACGAGCTCGGCGATGCGGGCGCGCAGCTGCTCGACCTCCTGCTGGAGGAGCTCGAGCTTCTGGGTCGCCGGATCGAAGGTTTCGGTGCAAGTGCCGTAGGGCAGGAAGCTCGCCGAGCTCTGCTCGGCGTCGACGAGGGTGGACCGGGCCGGGATGCCGACCATGGTCGCGCCGGCCGGCACGTCCCTCGTCACGACGGAGTTGGCGCCGATCCGAGCGCGCGGGCCGACGACGATCGGCCCGAGCACCTGCGCGCCCGACCCGACGATCACGCCGTCCTGAAGCGTCGGATGGCGCTTGCCCCCGATCCCGCTCGTCGGGTTGGTCCCGCCCAGGGTCACTTGCTGATAGATGGTGACGTCATCGCCGATCTCGGCGGTCTCGCCGATCACCACGAAGCCGTGGTCGATGAAGAAGTTGCGGCCGATGCGGGCGCCGGGGTGAATGTCGATCGCGGTGACCATCCGCGACCAATGGTTGACCAACCGGGCGAGGAAGTAAAGCTCGCCGTGGAACAGCCAATGCGCGATGCGGTGATAGAAAAGAGCCCAGACGCCGGGATAGAGGAGGACCTCCCAGCGCGAGCGCGGCGCCGGATCGCGCGCCTTGATCGAATCGAGATAGGCCAGAAGGCCGGATGCCATGGACGAGACACTCTTTCCGTTACGGGGCAGAGATAATGGGGTTGTGCGCGGATTACCAGATGGGCGTGAACGCGGTGCCGATGCCCACGCTAGAGCCTGGGCATCGGGCCCTGCGCCCTCGGCGGCACGGCCGCGGCCAGCGCCCTTACCAGCTCCGCCGGCGCGAACGGCTTCGCCACCACCACTGCGTCCCGCAACCGTTCGCGCACCTCCCAGCCCGTCGCGGTGATGAACACGACCGGGATCGGCCCGGCGCCGCAGATCGCCTCCACCGCGGCGATCCCGCAGCCCTCCGGCAGGCGCACGTCGGCGGTGATGAGGTCGGGACAGCGATCCAGATTAGGTTATTGATCTTAAATGGTATATGGTTCCCCAATCACCGGTCCCTATAATGGCGAACTGGTGGCTGAGAGACTCGACAGCGCTCCCGCCTGGAGAGCTGAAAATGTCACCGGTCACCGAGCACAATCTTCAACCTATGGTGCGCAAGCTCAGCCTCTGGCGGGCGCTGGACGAGGCAGACGTGGCGGCGTTGCTTGCCCTGCCGCACGTCGTACGGTCGCTCAATTCCGGCCAGTTCGTCGCCTGGGACGGGGACAGGCCGCAACATTGCTGCCTTCTCATGTCCGGCTTCGCCTTCCGCCACAAGATCGCCGGCAACGGCGCCCGCCAGATCCTCTCGGTCCACATGCGCGGCGACGTGATCGATCTCCACAATTCGCTGCTGCGAGTCGCCGATCACAACATCCAAATGCTGACCGGCGGCGAGGTCGCGATGATCCCGTTCGAAGCGGTCCGCGACATCGCCGCCGCGCGGCCCACGGTCGCCGCCGCTTTGTGGTACGAGACCCTGGTCGACGGATCGATCTTCCGCGAATGGATCGTCAATGTCGGCCGCCGCGACGCCCGCACCCGCATCGCCCATTTGCTGTGCGAGCTGGCCCTGCGGCAGGAGATGGCGGGCCTGGGCGACCGCCTCGTCTACCAGATGCCAATGACCCAGGAGCAATTGTCGGACGCGGTCGGGCTCACGCCGGTCCACGTCAACCGCATGCTGATGGGCCTCGGCGCCGACGGCCTCATATCGCGCAACCACCGCTCGATCACAGTCATCGATTGGGCCGCGCTGGCCAAGGCCGGCGATTTCGAGACCCGCTACCTTCATTTTGACGGCCGCGCGGCGGCGGATAGCGCGCCGGCGCCGGCATGAGGGGGCGTTAGCATTGCGTTGCGGCGCAATAACATCGCCTCTCTCGATCACACTCAGCGCTTTTAATCGTTTCCGTCGCTGATCGATCAAGCCTAGCCTCGCGCCCGCACCCTGGGGAATCGGAGAGAAAAATGGACGCAAAGACGAGCGGCAGCCCCCTTAGCGACCCGGCAAAGGAGCCTGCCGCGCTCCGGTCGCTGCTGGGCCGGAACAACCGCGACTGGTGGCCGAACCAGCTGTCGCTGGACATCCTCCACCAAAACGGAGCCGCGTCGCCGAGCCCGTTCGGCGACGACTTCGACTATCCCCGCGAGTTCGGGTCGCTCGATTATCAGGCGCTGAAGCGCGACCTTACCGCGCTGATGACGGACAGCCAGCCCTGGTGGCCGGCCGATTACGGCCATTACGGCCCCTTCTTCATCCGAATGGCCTGGCACAGCGCCGGCACCTACCGCACCGGCGACGGCCGCGGCGGCGCATCGTCGGGCGGGCAGCGCTTCGCTCCGCTCAACTCGTGGCCGGACAATGCCAATCTCGACAAGGCGCGACGCCTGCTCTGGCCGATCAAGCGGAAATACGGCCGTCAGCTCAGCTGGGCGGACCTGATGATCCTGGCCGGCAACGTCGCCATCGAATCGATGGGCGGACCGGTCTTCGGCTTCGGCGGCGGCCGCGCCGACGTGTGGGAGCCGCAGAAGGACATTTATTGGGGCACCGAGGAGGAGTGGCTCGGCGAAACCCGGATCGACGAGCAATCGGGCAAGGCGCTGGAGAACCCGCTCGCGGCGATCCAGATGGGCCTCATCTACGTCAATCCCCAGGGCCCGGGCGGAAATCCCGATCCGCTTCAATCGGCCCGCGACATACGCGAGACCTTCTCGCGAATGGCGATGAACGACGAGGAGACGGTCGCGCTCACCGCCGGCGGCCACACGTTCGGCAAGTGCCACGGCGCCGGCGACGCCTCCAAGGTCGGCGCCGAGCCGGAAGGGGCCGACATCGCCCAGCAGGGCCTGGGCTGGACCAGCGGCCACGAAAGCGGCCTGGCGGATCACACCATCACGAGCGGCCTCGAAGGCGCCTGGACTCCGACTCCGATCCAGTGGAGCAACAACTATTTCCGGATGCTGCTCGAATATGAGTACGAGCTGGTAAAGAGCCCCGCCGGCGCTCTGCAATGGCAGCCGATCGACCAGAAGCCCGAGGACATGGCGCCGGGCGCGCACAGCCCCGACCGGCGGTTGCCGACGATGATGACCACCGCCGACATGGCGTTCAAGTTGGACCCGAAATATCGCGAGATATCCGAGCGCTTCTACCGCAATCCGGACCAGTTCGCCGACGCCTTCGCCCGCGCCTGGTTCAAGCTCACCCACCGCGACATGGGGCCCAAGGTCCGCTATCTCGGCCCGGAAGTGCCTGGCGAGGATCTGATCTGGCAGGATCCGATCCCGGCGGGGCAGAAGCTCGGCGAGGCGGACGTCGCGGGCCTGAAGGGCAGGATCGCTGAGTCCGGTCTCACCGTCGCTCAGCTGGTGAAGACCGCCTGGGCCTCGGCCGCCACGTTCCGCGGCTCCGACAAGCGCGGCGGCGCCAACGGCGCGCGCCTTCGCCTCGAGCCTGAGCGCACCTGGGAGGTCAACGAGCCCGAAGAGCTTGCCCGGGTGCTGCAGGTCTATGAGGATATAAGGGCCGGGTCCGGCGGTCGGGTGAGCCTTGCCGACCTGATCGTGCTCGGCGGCTGCGTCGGAGTGGAGCAGGCGGCCCGCGCCGCCGGCCACGAAGTGAACGTGCCCTTCGCCCCGGGGCGCGGCGATGCCACGCAGGAGCAGACCGACGTCGAGAGCTTCTCCGTTCTGGAGCCGAGGGCGGACGGCTTCCGCAACTATCTCCAGGTCCGGTTCAGCGTCCCGACCGAGGAGCTGCTGATCGACCGGGCGCAGCTCATGCAGCTCTCAGCGCCGGAGATGACGGTCCTGGTCGGTGGCCTTCGCGTGCTCGGCGCCAATCACGGCGGCTCCAAACACGGCGTGCTCACCGATCGGCCGGGGCAGCTCACCAACGACTTCTTCGTTAACCTGCTCGACATGGGCACGGCGTGGCGGCAGGTGGACGACCGGGGCGACGAGGTCTTCGTCGGCACTTGCCGGAACAGCGACGAGGAGAAGTGGACCGCGACGCGCACCGATCTCGTTTTCGGCTCCAACTCGCAATTGCGGGCGGTCGCCGAAGTCTATGCGGCCGCGGACGCCGAAGGGAAGTTCGTCGAGGACTTCGTCGCGGCCTGGACCAAGGTGATGAACGCGGACCGATTTGACCTCAGCGACTCCAATTGCCATGCGCCGGAGGAGGCCGCCTAACGCGACCGGTCCGCTTTGCCCGCCGGCAGCTCGGTCTCTGACGCATCGCTTGCGGATCCGCCCGCTTTCTCCCATCCTTGCCCGATGACCGATCTCGACGCCTTCATCGCGGGTCTGCCCAAGGCCGAATTGCACATCCATATCGAGGGCAGCCTCGAGCCCGAGCTGATGTTCGCGCTGGCCGGGCGGAACGGCGTGGCGATTCCCTTTGCCAGCGTCGAGGACGTGCGCGCGGCCTACAGCTTCTCCAGTCTGCAGGACTTTCTCGACATCTATTACCGGGGCGCCGACGTGCTCCGGACGGAAGAGGATTTCCGCGACCTCGCTTCCGCCTATTTCGAGCGGGCGGCGGCGGACAACGTCGTCCACGCCGAAATCTTCTTCGACCCGCAAACGCATACGGCGCGGGACGTTTCCTTCGACACCGTGATGCGCGGGTTGCTCGCCGGAATGGACGAGGCCAAGGCGCGGCACGGGATCAGCTCGCAACTGATCCTCTGCTTCCTTCGCCACCTCGACGAAGCCGACGCGTTCGAGACTCTCGACCAAGCGAGGCCCTGGCTCGACCGGATCGTCGCCGTAGGCCTCGATTCCTCCGAGCTCGGCCATCCGCCGGAGAAGTTCGCGCGGGTGTTCGCGGCGGCGGCCGCGCTCGGGCTGAAGCGCGTCGCCCATGCCGGCGAGGAAGGGCCGCCGGCTTATGTCTGGGAGGCGCTCGACATCCTGCGCGTGGACCGGCTCGACCATGGCAATCGTTCGCTGGAAGACCCCGCGCTGACCGCGCGGCTGGCGCGCGAGCAAATGACGCTCACCGTCTGCCCGCTTTCGAACGTGAAGCTGTGCGTCGTGCCCGACATGGCGGAGCATCCGATCGACGCGATGCTGCGCGCGGGGCTTCGCGCCACGATCAACTCGGACGACCCCGCTTATTTCGGCGGCTATGTGAACGCCAATTACCGCGCCGCCGCGAAGGGACGCGCCCTGACGCGCGACGATCTCGCGACGCTGGCGCGCAACTCCTTTCTGGGCTCGTTCCTGCCGGAGGAGGAGATCGCGGCACACCTCGCCCGGATCGACGCCTATCTCGCCTCCGCCTGACGCCCCGGCCTCGTCCGCGCGAGATCGAGGCGGCGGACTTCGACGATGCGCCCGTTCTCGAGCCGGCCTTCGATCAGCTCGGTTGCGACCAGCGCGAAGATGCGCCCCTCGCTGAAAATCGGCCGCGAATTGCCGTACCAGTCCACGCACGAAACCTCGCAGCTATAGCCGGGAATGTCGTCCTGGTCGGGTTCGCCGTCGAGTCCGGACTGGTTTCCCCTCTCCCAGTTCCGCTCCCGCGCCGCGGTATCGAGCCGCCCGGCGCCGCGCAGGCGCCCGGCCGCGTCGATTGACAGGAAGTCGATGTCCGAAGGCCGGCTCCACGAGGACGTCCGCTCGCCGTCGGCGGCGAGCGGCACGGTGGGCAGCGCGATCAGGCCGCTGCCGTCGGGGCCGACCAGGCCGTTGAAGGCGTGGCTGCGCCCCTCGCTCTCGTAGCGGTCCTCGAAGCGATGGGTCGAGGTGACGCGCGGCGTGCCGGAAAGGTCGATCAGCGAGACGCTGAGCGCGTCCGGGCCCCGATAGCCAGTCAGCACGATATCCTCTCCCGCCTGTTCGGCGCGAATCACGCCGTGGGGGACGGTCAGCACTCGCGCGCCGCCGGGATTGCGGACGGGGACCGCGACCACCGGCGTATCGAGCGGCGGATCGTCCCGGCGACCAGGGCGGTAACGCCGCTCGCCGAGCGCGCCGAAGACCAGATAATCGTCGGTGAAGCGGTCGGCGAGCTGGCCCCGCATCGGCGGGGACGGCAGCGGAGTGTAGCCGGCCCGGTTCGCGTCGCGCAACGCCCCCCCGAAGACCGAGATTGGGGTGTTGAAGAAGGTGAATTGATAAGGGGGGCTTTCATCCAAGGCCGAATAATCGCAGCGCACCGAGACGTCGTTGACGAGCGCGCGGAACTCGCCGTCGCGCTCCTGCATCGCGAAATGGTCGAAATAGATGCCGCGCACTGCGACCACGCCCGGATCGCCGCCGCGGTGCGGGATCCGGTAGAGCGCGCCGCGGACATTGTCCTCGGGCGCCGGGCGGCCGGGCCGGCACGCCGCCTCGTCGATCAAATGGGAATCGTCCTCCGAACTCGGCACGAGCCATAAATAGGCGGCCTCCGGCGAGAAATAGAGCCGGCGATAGGCCGGACCTAGGATGGCGGTGCTGCGGCACCGGAGGTCGCGGCCTGCGCGCTCCGGACCGAGCGGGCAGATCGAGATCGTGTGAATGGCGGGCTCGAAGCTGGTCACGAGGGGCCGGTGGATCTCGTCCGCCGCGAACAGGGCCTGCCCGCTACGCCCGGCATTGCCGGACCGCCAGCGGCGCACCTCCGGCAAGCGGAGCCGCGCGCCGATGTCGAGGCCGGTGAGATTGATCGGCGTGTAGACGAGCAGATCGCCATCGACGAGTCGCGTCGCGTAGTTCTCCCGGTCGTAATAATCATCCGACGAGATGTGAAAGACGCCCTCGGAGCGCAGTCGCCCTTGAGCCGAGAGCCGAAAAACGGCGAGCTCGGAAACTTGGTCCTCATAGGAATAGCCGGTGACGACGATGCGGTCGCCATGGACCAGCATCTCGTCATACCACATGTCGGAATCGGGCTCGCGATAAACGTTGACGCGGTCGCTCAGCGCCAGCCCGGCGGCGCCCGCGAGTGTGTCGACGACGAAGATGCGGCCGTCTTGGAGTATCAGCAGGTAATGGTCGATCTGCTTGACGATATCGCCCTCGTCGACTCCGGCTTCCTGAACGTTGGTGATCGATGCGTTGCGGGGCGTGACGCGCGAACCGGTGACAACGATCGCCTCGCCGTCCGACGACTCCTCGCGATCCCCGGTCTCGAAGGCCCACCAGTCGCCGCGGGCGCGGCCGGCGGCGCGCAGGTGGCGGAGATAGCGGCGAAAGGCGCGCTCATCCTCGAAGGTGACGAAGGCGTCTGTTGTCCAGCGGCTCAGCGCGCGCTCGGCCGCCGGCCGGTGCTCGGCGGAATCGAAAGGGACGCGGGACAGGTCGGCGGCGCAGCCGCCGAGACCCCACGCCGCCGCAATACCGATCAAGCCGTTTCGCCGGCAGCCCATGACGCCCCCAATCAGCCGGGCAAGGCTATGGGAAGCGGGCCGAAAAGCAAGGCTTCGACGCATCGCGCGCGCCGCCGCTGCCGTCATCACCGTCTCCGGTGGCGGCACCGATCGCCCGGGGCAGCCCCGCGCTCGCCTTGATCGGCCGGACAGGCTAGATAGCCTCGATTGATCGAGCAGGACGATGAGCACCTACCTCCCCACCCTCAAACAGCTTCAGTATTTGGTGGCCCTCAAGACCCACGGTCACTTCGGCCGCGCGGCTGAGGCCTGCTTCGTGACCCAGTCGACCCTGTCGGCCGGGATCAAGGAGCTTGAGAGCCTGATCGGCGTCACCCTGGTCGAAAGGACTCGCCGGGTGGTCCGGTTCACCCCTTTGGGCGTCAGGGTCGCGGAGAAGGCGTCGCGAATACTGCGCGAGACCGAGGACCTCGCCGACATGGTGCGCGCCTCGGGCAAGCCGCTCGCGGGCGAGCTCAGGATGGGCGTTATTCCGACCATCGCGCCCTTCCTGCTGCCGGCCTTGCTGCCGCGCCTGCGCGCTCAATGGCCCGATTTGAAGCTCTATCTCAGGGAGGAAACCAGCCAGCAGGCCTGCGACGCGCTCCATCGCGGCCAGCTCGACTGCGTGCTGCTTGCTTTGCCTTATGCCTGCGGCGAGGTTGATAAGGCCGAGTTGTTCGACGACAGGTTCATGATCGCCTTCCCGCCCGGCCTCGCCGAGAACCTCCCCGAGACGGTCGGCTCCGCGGCTATCGACGAAACCAGGCTCCTGCTGCTCGAGGACGTCCATTGCCTCAAGGACCATGCGCTGTCCGCCTGCAACCGGCCCGAGCTGCGCGCCGGGGCGGCGATATTGGGCACCTCGCTGCACACGCTCGTGCAGATGGTCGACAATGGGCTGGGGACGACCCTTGTGCCGGAAATGGCGGTGGCGGCGGGCCTGCTGGAAGGGACGCGGGTGGTGGCACGGCGCCTCGACGCCGATCATCCCTCGCGCCGCATCGCCCTGGTCTGGCGCAAGGGCTCCCCGCGCGAAAAGGAGTTCCGCCTCCTCGCCGACGCCCTCAAGGCGGGCGCGTAAAAAGGGGACTGTCCCCTTTAATCCATGTGCTTGAGGCCGACACGCAGATAATCCCAGCCCGTAACCAGGGTCAGCGCCGCGGCGGCCCACAGGCTGGCGAGGCCGACCTGGAGCACCCACGGCCAGTGCGGCAGCGCGCCGGCGAGGATCAGCGCCCCCAGAGCGACGAGCTGCAGCGCGGTCTTCCACTTGGCGAGCGCGCTGACCGGGACCGAGACCTGCAGGCCGGCGAGGAATTCGCGCAGGCCCGAGACGATAATCTCCCTGAGGAGGATGACCAGAGCCGCGACGATGTGGATGCCGTGGATGATCGGCTCCGCATCGGGCTGGCGGGTCGAGACCAGCATCGCGATCACCGCGACCACCATCACCTTGTCGGCGATCGGATCGAGAAACTGGCCGAGCCGCGACACCGTCCCCTGGGCGCGGGCGAGATAGCCGTCGAAATAATCGGTGATCCCGACCAGGCAGTAGAGGACGAAGGTGATGGCGTAATCGAACCAGCTCGGCGTCCACAGCAGAAAGACCAGGATAGGCACCGCGAGCATGCGCGACAGCGTCAACAGGTTCGGCAGGGTCAGCATGCGTGAGCGCCCTTAGCCTGAAAGCGCGCTCTTGGGGAGAGCCGGGGCCCCTCGGTAATGCGGGACGGGCTTGTGCCCCTTCGCGCGGGCGGACTATGAGCGCACAGCGGCCGGCCGGCCGGCAGCGAAAGAGGATGCCGACATCTTGAGAACAGGCCAGGCATCCGCCGCATCTCCCGGAGTTCGCCCCGCGGCATGACCGACTCCGCCCACCTGCTCCGCACCCGCCGGTTCCTGCCCCTGTTCGTCACGCAGATGCTCGGCGCGTTCAACGACAATCTGTTCAAGAACGCGATGGTCCTCTTCGTCGTCTACCAGGTCTATGACGACCCGGCGTCCGAGACCTGGTTCAGCGCGGTCTCCACCGCCGTCTTCATCCTCCCTTTCTTCCTCCTCTCCGCTCTCTCCGGCCAGCTCGCCGACGCGCGCGACAAGGCGCGGATCATCCGAATCGTCAAGGCCTGCGAGATCGCGATCATGCTGGTCGGAGCGCTCGGCCTCCTGATGGCCTGGCGGGGCATGATGGTGCACAGCGTCGCGATCCCGATGCTGCTGCTCGCCTTGTTCGCGATGGGGGTCCATTCGACCTTCTTCGGGCCGATCAAATATGCGATCCTGCCGCAGCATCTCGAGCGCGGCGAAGTGCTCGGAGGCACCGGCCTGGTCGAGGCCGGTACCTATATCGCGATCCTTGGCGGCACCATCCTGGCCGGCGTCATTTCGGTGCAGGCCTCGGCGGCGGCGGTGATCGCGATCGCCCTGGTCGGCTATTTGAGCGGCCGCCAGGTCCCGCCCGCGCCGGCGCTCGAGGACGGGCACCGGATCGACTTCAACGTCTTTCGCTCCTCCTACCGGCTCATCAACGCGACCCTTCACATTCCGCGCCTCTTCCTCGCCATCGTCGCGATCAGCTTCTTCTGGACGATCGGCGCCGTCCTCTTCATCCAGTTCCCGCCGCTGGTGAAGAACGTGCTCACCGCCGACCGCGCCGTGGCGAGCCTGTTCCTCGCCATCTTCTCGGTCGGCGTCGCGATCGGCTCGGTGGCGGTCAACCGGCTTCTCAAGGGCGAAGTCTCGGCGCGTTATTCGACACCCTCGGTGCTCGCCATGGGCCTGTTCGTCGTCGGCTTCCATTTGACCTCGGTGAGCTGGGTCGGCGCGGAGCCGGGCACGCTCTACGAGATCAGCGATTTCCTCGATCATCCGGGCGTGCTGCCGATGGTCGGCTCCTTGCTCGGGATCGCCATTGCCGGCGGCATGTTCGTGGTGCCGCTCTACGCTTTCCTCACCACCACCGTGCCCAAGGCGCAGGCGGCGCGCACGGTGGCAGCCAACAATATCGTCAATTCGGGCGCGATGGTGGCCGGCTCGCTGATCGCCATGGGCCTGTCGCGCTACGGCGTCGAAGCCGCCGACCAGCTGCTGCTCGCCGCCGCCATGTGCCTCGTCTCGGCCTGGCTGGCCTGGAAGCTTCACAAGGCCTGCGACGACATCGTCTGCGCCGACATGGAAGGTCTCCCGCCGACGGTGTGAGGATGGAAGGCCGGCAATTCTTCGCCAAACAAGTGTCCCAATACAGAGCGCCCCGCTTCGAAACTAGAAAGCGTTTTGAAACATTTGAGCGTCTGATGTACTCTAATCGTTCAATTGGGCCATCTTCAGCCCAAGCTGGATGGCGTCGGAGGCGGAAATGGACATGTCCGAACAAGACGAGGCGCGGCAGGAGGCACGCCTTCCGTTGCGCGGCAATGGCGCAGGACAGGCAAGCGGGCTGGGCAATGGCGGCGCGGACGGCCAGGGAAGGCCCGAGGAGAATCTGATGTCGGTTATCGGAACCGACATCCTGGTGAAGGGCGACATCGAGGCGGAAGTCGATTTGCACATTGAGGGGCGCGTGCTGGGAGATGTTCGCTGCGCCACCTTGATCCTGGGCGAACGCAGCTCGGTTACCGGCAACATCTTTGCGGAACGGGTTCGCGTCTCGGGAGTGGTCGAGGGAGGGATCGAAACGACCGATCTGGCCATCGAGGCGACCGCGCGGGTGAAGGGCGACGTGACCTATTCGCGCCTGCGGATCGCCAATGGCGGCATCATCCAGGGCAGCATGACGCACAAGGCTCTCGACGAGGCCGTCGCCGAAGACGCGAAAATGGACCTGGCCGAAGCGGCGCCCAGGGCGAAGCCCGAAGCGAAGCCCAAGGTTCACTTCATCGAGTAGCGGACGGCTGCTCGTGTGCGAGTTGCTTTGCGCGTTGGGAGGGGCATGCGACCAGTGGCCATCCAGGAGCTTACGACGGGCGAGGCGCTCACCGAACTTAAGGAGCTGATGCGGCTTGCGGCCGGGGAAGGCTCGCCGCAGAGGCTCGCGGCAACCACCTATACGGTCTGCCGGGAGACGCTGCTGCAAAGCGAGCTGAAGCCCGCTCTGCCCGGCTTCCTTCTCCAATGCCTGACCATTTTCAGGTTCAAGGACTTCATCCAGCTCTACTCTCCGAGCCTGAGCGAACGACATGCGTTTGTCGACGAAGCGTTCCGGGCTTGCGAAACCCGGGCCGGGCTCAGGCCGGCATTCGACGTCTTTGACGACTCCGACTTCTAGGCCGGCGATGAAGATGGGAGCTGTGGAGAACAAGATGCCGCTCTTCTGCGAGCTTGGCTGGCACAGGCCGGAGCCGGTGGCGCGCTGGAACAGCGGATATTATTTTACCCGATGCGCCCGGTGCGGCGAGGATCTGGTGAGGACGGCCTATGGGCGCTGGCAGGTGCCCCACGGCTATCGGGTCGTCTGGCAGGCGCAGCCACCGGCGAACGCGGTATCGGCCGCCCTTGTCCAGGAGCCGGCGGCATCCCCCCCGGCCGGCGCGAGGGAACTGCCCATCCAGGAAGTTCTGCGGCACCTTCAGAACGGAGAACCGCCGGCCGCAAAGCCGCCCGCGGATATCGCGCCCACGATCCCGCACGAGCTGATCTCGCGCGCCGTCCCGGCACCAATGATACCGGACTTCATGGACGAGGCGACCGGGGCCAGCGCATGGGAAGCCCCCTCCCGAACCTATCTCCTGCGGCCCGAGCGCGGCGATCGTGGCCGGGACGCGGATGCTGCCCCGCAGGAAGAGAAAAGCGGCACCGGATTCTATAGCCGCCTGAAGCCGCGCTTCACCGCCCTGTTCGAGCGCGAGCGCGGCGAAGCGCTGCCGGCGCCGATCGGCGAGAGGGAGGCGCCCGCGGGAATCTCGCAGAACCTGCGGCTTGCCCTGATCGCGGTCGTGCCGGTCATGCTGGTCCTGCTCGCCCTGCTTGTCTGGGCGGGCTGGGAGGACGGCCCCACCGCGGGGCGCGAGGACAATTCCGCCCAGAGCGCCGCGATCGGCCCGGGCTCGGGCGTGCCTGCCTTTGTGACCGCGAGCGCGCTCAACTGCCGCGCCGCGCCGGCCCTTGAGGCGGAATCGCTCGAGGTCCTGACGCGGGGCGATCCGGTCTTGCTCCTCGCCCGCGACGGGGAGTGGGCGAGCGTCGTCCGCGAAGGCGGGCAATGCTGGGCTCTCCTGCGCTACCTTTCCCGCGAACGACCGATCTAGGGCTGCTTGGGGAATAATCCCGGCGCCTGATGCCGAGAAAGCTAGCTCAGGAACGTCCCGAAGAAGACGAGGCCGCCGATCCAGCCCGTGGCGAACAGCCTGAGATCATCGAGCCAGGCGCCCGCGTCGGTGCCGGCGAAGGGCTCGGCCTCGTCGAAAGCGACCGCGGCGGCATGCGGGCCGACGCGGCGGACGATAAGGGGCGCAAGGCGACTCATCGTCGCCATTAAGAAATGATTCACCATGTCTTAACAAGCCGTCGCGCAGGGTTAATTTTCGCGGGCGCGTCCCTTCGTGGGACGCGACGCACACCGCGATTGAGCAGTCTAGGCGGCGAGCACCCCCTGCAGTTGATCAAACTCATCCAACTGCCGAAGATAGTCTCGGTATTGCTCTGCTTCGATCGCAGAATTGAACTCCGGTGCTCCATCGACAGCAATTACACCCAGCGAGGAAGGCTGCTCCGCGAAGAACCCCTCCCAGCCTTCAGCATATGAATTGAGAACCATATCGCGATCCACCAAGAAGGGTGGCTCCAGAAACTCATCGTTGTACATAATCAAATTGCGCTTGGTGCTCCTTTGAAACCCACAGGCAACCAAAGGCGCGTTTTCGGTGAGCATTGCCGAGAGGATGCGGGAGGGTCGAGGTGCATGGCCGTAGCAAAACAGGAAACGGGCGGCCGCCAAGCATGCGGTGTCGCGCACCAATAAGTACGTACTCTCGTAGCCCCGATCTAGAATCAGATCGACCTCGGCAATTCCCGAAACACGGCGCATCATCTCGCCGTGGAAATCCTCGCGGTTGTTAGCGACTAATATGCGGCGAATCCCTGCGCCGAGGGCGCTCCGAATTGTCATTTCGAGCAATGTGGCTTGGCCTACTGTGAGCAAGCTCTTGGGTCCGAGATCGTCGAAGCGGGACGCATAGCCGCCGGCCGCGATGATGGCTTCAACCCTCATCTGAACTCACCTCGACATCCTTTCCACCCTCGAAAGCAGCTCGAAATTCTTCCCTCAGTAGCTCGTAGTAGCCAACGTTACCCGGATCCCGCTCTGAGAAGACTAGGCACGGGGCGGCGGTTCCGGTCAGGTGGTGCGAATAGATGCTCATGAAGCAAAGGTTATCAATTAGAAAATAGGAACAGGGCGGAGGCGACATCGTCATTCTGAGCGCCACCTCTCCGGCGCATCGGCCACTAGGTCCCAAGCTCTCCTCAGTGACCAGCTTGGTGAAATTGGAGATAGCAGTATGGATGTCGTGGATGAGGTCAGAGCCGTCCGGGTACACGGGCAAGCTGGCCCGGACGATAGCCGCATGGGATGTCGGGTCCGTTATCAAAAACTTGAGGCCCACACCGCGTCGACACGCTTCGGCTATAGCCGTTCTATTCTCCGGAAGCTGGAAGGTGAGCTTCTGGCTATACCCGGCAAACCAAACAATTGACTTACTACCAGTTATTAGTTCAGAAATATCAATATCTTCCTTGTTACGAACAGTTGCAACAAGCCCTACAGAATTCTGCTCGTGCGTAACTACAGCTAGAGCGCCCGCCACTCGTGCTGAGGGCTTGAGCGGCACGTTGACGCCACCCAATTCAACGTGAGCTTGCTCCCGGGCACTACGATCTTGGCCCAGCGTGTCCTCAAAGGTACCGAGCTGAAGGTCTATACTTGCCAACTCAACCGACAGATACACAATTTCGCCAGCCGCCTCCTCCCGCTCGTAATCCGGATTAAGCTGCCGAAGGGTGTCGTGCATCTTCCGCTTCTGGCTCCGCCTCTGACTCGCACATTCTGCGGCTACCTTCGCTTCGACCAATTTCGTTTGCGAGGTCTCTAGGGTCGTGAAGAACCAATTTATCCCCGTCCTACTGGTTAGGCCTGGCATTGTGGGCGAAAAGCCTATCTTGGTGAGAAACGTGGAAAAACACTCTGGGTCCCATCCCGCATTCCCGCGCTCTGCATTCGGCAGGATCGCCATGTCCTGTATGTAAATGGCAGTTCCAGGCAGCAGACGGTTATTTAGGTTGGTTAGGAGAGCAGCCGTCTGAAGTATGTCCAGCTCGTGAAAAACATTGCGGATGACAACGAGCCGAATGTGCGGAGCTAACACATCTAGCCGACTGGCCATGAATTCCGAGAATTCCACCTTCTCCGAGTTGTTATGAATCCGCGGAGGTAGGGAAAGAGCCGACAGTGGTAGCTCGAGATCGACAGCGACATATCGGGGAACTAGGTCCCCTGCCTTCCAAATGTCGGCGATAATAGTGGCGAGCAACCCTGATCCGGAGCCAAGGTCAACGACGCAATCAACGGGCTTAAGGCCCGAGAAATGGGTGAGACACTGATAAACTGCCGAGACTTGAGGATCGCCAGGCTTGACCTCATTTCCCTGCGGTGGCTCTGGCCGCGCGAGCGCCGCTGACACCTCCTGTACCGTCCTCTTTCGCTTTGGCGCGGCCGCGCCAGTTCCTTTCTGCGGTCGCTTCCGCTCCGTCACACCATCGCCCGCGGATTGCTGAACACCCGCGTCACTTCGGGTTCGAAGCTCTCAAGGCTGTCGACGTCGAAACCGGGGTCGAAGGCGGGCGCGTCCCATTCGTCGACGAGGCGTTCGGCTAAGGCGAACCAGCTCTCGTTTCGGAATCGCTCGCGCCCCTCCGGGTCCTTCCCGAGATGCTCGAAATAATAGCGGCCCTGGAATTCCTGGTGCCAGTAGACCGCGTGGTAGATGTCCTCGCTCACATAAGGCTTGAGCATTTCGGCCGCGATCGGGCCGTGATTGGGGATCGAGAAGATCTTGCCGAGATCGTGGCAGAGCGCGGCGACCACCTCCTCGTCGCTCGCCCCCGAGCGGCGGGCGAGCGTACCGGCCATCAGGCAATGGGTGAGCTGGCTGGCAGCGAAGCCGACCTCGATCCGGTCGAGCCGCGCGAGGCTCTCCATGATCTGCTTGGGGGCGGCCGAAACCTGGTGCTTGCCATGCTCGGCGGCGATATGGGCCCACTCCTGCGCGGTCCCCTCTTTCATGTCGGTGAACATGGCCGCCCTGTACCACAAGGCGAAGACGCGGCATAGATTGGAGCGATGGACGGGGTCGGAAGCGTCGCGGAAGCGTTGCGGCACGGAGCGCGGCTGCTGCGGGGCGATGCCGGTTCCGCGGCGGCGCAGGCGCGCGAGATCCTGGCGGTTTCGCCCGGCAATGCCGACGCCTACCGGCTGCTCGGGGCGGCGCTGCGCCGGGCGGGCGACGACGAGGCCGCGGAGCGGGCTGAGCTCGACGCGATCTCCGCCTCGATCCACGACCCCGGGCTGATGCGCGCCGCCGAGGCGCTGGTCGGCAACGACCTCGCCGTCGCCGAGCATATCCTGCGCCCGCATCTTAAGGCCAAGCCGACCGACGTCGCCGCGATCAGGATGATGGCCGAGCTGGCGGCCCGGCTGGGGCGCTATCTGGACAGCGAGAATTTGCTCCGGCGCGCGCTCGAGCTCGCCCCCGCCTTCGGGCCCGCGCGAGCCAATCTCGCGACCGTGCTCTACAAGCAGAACCGTCCCGCCGAGGCGATCGCGGAGCTCGACCGGCTGCAGGGCCTGGACGGCGACGCCCATCAGAGCCTCAAGGCCGCCGCATTGGGCCGGATCGGCAGCTACGAGGAGGCGATCGGGATCTACGAAGCGGTGCTCGCCCGTTTCCCGGGCCAGGCCAAGGTGTGGATGAGCTACGGCCATGTGCTGAAGACGGTCGGCCGCCAGGGGGACAGCATCGCCGCCTATCGCCGCGCGATCGGGGCCGCGCCGGGCCTGGGCGAAGCCTGGTGGAGCCTCGCCAATCTGAAGACCGTGAAGCTGGGCGACGAGGACATCGCCGCGATGACCGGCGCGCTCGGCGGCCCCGCCCTGAGCGAGGAGGACCGCTTCCACCTCCATTTCGCGCTCGGCAAGGCGCTCGAGGATCGCGGCGCGGCCGAAGAATCATTCGGCCATTACGCCGAGGGCAATCGCCTGCGCCACGCCGGGCTCGATTACGATCCGGAGGAGATCAGCGACCATGTCCGCCGGAGCATGGCGCTGTTTACGCCGGAATTCTTCGCCGCCCGCGAGGGGCAAGGCTGCCCCGCGCCCGACCCGATCTTCGTTCTCGGCATGCCGCGCGCGGGATCGACCCTGATCGAGCAGATCCTGGCCAGCCACCCGCAAGTCGAGGGAACGATGGAGCTGCCCGACATTCCCGCGCTGGCGAAGCGGCTCGGCGGGCGCAAGCTCAAGGCGGAGGTCTCGGCCTATCCCGATTGCCTGGCCGAACTGAGAGCCGATGAGCTGCGCGCGCTCGGCGAGGAGTATCTCGAAGGTACCCGCATCCAGCGCAAGACCGACCGGCCCTATTTCATCGACAAGATGCCCAACAATTGGGCGCATGCCGGCCTCATCCGGCTGATCCTGCCCAATGCCAGGATCATCGACGCGCGCCGGCATCCGCTCGCCTGCTGCTTCTCCAACTTCAAGCAGCATTTCGCGCGCGGCCAGGGCTTCAGCTACGACCTCGCGGACCTCGGCGCTTACTATCGCGATTATGCCGCGCTGATGGCGCATTTCGATCGGGTTCAGCCGGGCCGCGTCCACCGCGTCGACCACGAGGCGCTGGTCGACGATCCGGAAGGCGGGATCCGCCGCCTGCTCGATACGCTCGGCCTGCCCTTCGACCCGGCCTGCCTCGCCTTCCACGAGAACGAGCGGGCGGTCAGGACTGCGAGCTCGGAGCAGGTCCGCCGGCCGATCAACCGCGAAGGCATCGACACCTGGCGCGCCTACGAACCCTGGCTCGGGCCGCTCAAGCATGCGCTCGGCCCGGCCCTCGGCGGAGCGTGACAAAACCGTCACATGCCGGCCGCGCTTTTGTTCCGCTTCCAAAACCAAATTGACGGCAAGGCAAAAGCGGAGGAGGCTGGCGCAAAATGGGGAGGGGAACATGGGTGTTTCGTCCACCGCCGGGAAAATGGCCGGCCTCGGCCTGCTCACCACCACCATGTTGTGCACGACCGGCACCGCCTTCGCCCAGGATCCGCCCGCCGATCCGGCCGCGGAACCGGCGCCCGCCTCCCGGAGCCAGGACGACGCCGACATCGTCGTCACCGCGCAGCGGCGCGCCGAGAACCTCCAGGACGTGCCGATCGCGATCACCGCCATGGGCACCGAGACGCTCGAGGAGCTTCAGGTCGACGAGTTCAACGATTATGCCCGGCTCGTCCCCAGCCTCTCCTTCCGCTCATTGGGCCCGGGCTCGGCCAACGTCTATTTTCGCGGCGTCGCCTCGGGCGAGAACGCCAACCATTCGGCCTCGCTCCCCAGCGTCGGCACCTATCTCGACGAGCAGCCGATCACGACCATCACCGGCGCGCTCGATCTCCACATCTTCGACATCGCCCGGGTCGAGGCTCTCGCCGGGCCGCAGGGCACGCTCTACGGCGCCTCGAGCCAGGCCGGCACCGTCCGGATCATCACCAACCGGCCCGACACGACGAGCTTCTACGGCGAGGCCAATCTCGAGCTGAACCACGTCGCCCATGGCGATTTCGGCTATACCGGCGAGGCGTTCGTCAACGCCCCCATCAGCTCGAACGTCGCGCTCCGCGTGGTCGCCTGGTACCGGCGCGACGCCGGTTATATCGACAATATCCCCGGCAGCCTCACCTTCCCGACCTCCGGCATCACCTTCACCAACGCGGCGCTCGTCGAAGAGGATTATAACGACGTCGAGACCTACGGCGCCCGCGCGGCGCTGCGCATCGAGCTCGACGAGCATTGGACGGTGACTCCGTCGATCATGGCCCAGCGGCAGCTGAGCAGCGGCTCGTTCACGCAGGAGCGCGGCCTTGGCGAATTGCAGGTCCAGCAGTTCAATCCGGAGCGGTTCAACGACCGCTGGTACCAGGCGGCCCTCACCGTCGAGGGCCGGATCGGCAATTTCGATCTGACTTATGCCGGCTCCTATATGCAGCGCCAGCAGAACGGCCAGTTCGACTATGTCGACTATGCCTATTTCTACGACGCGCTGGCCGGCTACGGCACCTATTTCTACGACAATGCCGGTAATCTGGTGAATCCGAACCAGTATATCGTCTCGGACGACAGCTTCCGCCGGATGAGCCACGAGCTGCGCCTCGCCTCGCCCGCGGACCGGCCGGTGCGGATCATCGCCGGCCTCTTCTACCAGCGCCAGTCCCACTCGATCGAGCAGAATTACATCATCGACAATATCGCCGACGCGATCACGGTGCCGGGAACCGCCAGCAACATATGGCTGACCCAGCAGCTTCGCGTCGACCGCGACTATGCGATCTTCGGCGAGGTCGCCTGGGACATCGTGCCGCAGCTGACCCTGACCGGCGGCGGGCGCCTCTACAAGTTCGACAACACGCTGACCGGCTTTTTCGGCTTTTCCGACGGCTATTCGGGCTCGACCGGCGTCGCCGCCTGCTTCGGGCCCCCGTCCGTCCCGCAATCGCCTTGCCAGAATCTGGGCGTTATCGACGCCAACGGCAATATCGGCCCGAAGAGATCGGAGGACACCGGCTTCATCCACCGCCTCAACCTGACCTGGCGGATCAACGACGACGCGCTCGTCTACGCGACCTGGTCGCGCGGCTTCCGGCCCGGCGGCGTCAACCGGCGCGGCACGCTGCCGCCCTACGGCGCCGACTTCATCAGCAATTACGAATTCGGCCTCAAGACCGACTGGCTCGACAACCGCCTCCGGTTCAACGCCGCGATCTATCAGCTCGACTGGACCAACATCCAATTGTCCTTCCTCGGCGCCAACGGCCTCACCGAAATCCAGAACGCCGGCAACGCGCGCATCCGCGGCATCGAGTTCGACCTGCTCGCGCGGCCCGTGGACGGCCTGTCGATCAGCCTGGGCGGCGCCTATAACGACGCCGAGACCACCAACGCCATCATCGCGCCCGCGGGCACCCGGCTGCCGCTCACCGCGCGGTTCAAGGGCAATGCGCGGCTGCGCTACGAATTCCCGCTCGGCCGCCCCGGCATGGAGGGCCATGTCCAGCTCACCGCCTCGCACGAGGGCAGCCGGACGCGCGACCTCAGGCCCGACCAGCAGGCCATTTACGGGCGCCTGAGGAGCACCAATCTCGTCGATTTCAGCACCGGCATCCGGACCGGCCCCTGGAACGCCGAGCTGTTCGTGCGCAATATTTTCGACGCGCGCGGCGCATTGGGGAGCTCGATCAACTGCAACGAGTTCGTCTGCGGCGACCCCTTCGGCCAGACCGCGATCGGGCCCAAAATCTACACCTACGTCTCCACGCCCCGGACGATCGGGATCAGATTCGGAAGAAGGTTCTAGGACCGGATGACTTTCGTGACGCGTCATTGCGAGCGGAGCGAAGCAATCCAGGTCTGCCCCGGACGTTAGCTGGATTGCTTCGTCGCTTCGCTGCTCGCAATGACGTTCTGTGAGCTCCGACACCCTCTCCCTCACCGCCGCGCGCCGCATCGCCCTCGCCGCGCAGGGTTTCGGCCCAGCCCGGCCGCCGGCCGTCGCCTGGCGCCACCTTGCCCGCACCCTCGATCGCCTCGCCCTCCACCAGATCGACAGCGTCAACGTGCTCGCCCGCGCCCATTATCTGCCGGCCTTCTCCCGGCTCGGCCCTTATGACCGCACCCTGATCGACCGCGCCGCCTGGGGGCCGCGACGCGAGAGGCGCCTGTTCGAATATTGGGCCCACGAGGCTTCGCTTTTGCCGCTGGCGCTCCACCCGCTGCTGCGCTGGCGGATGGCGCGAGCCGAGAGCGCCGCGCCGCGCCCCGAAGCGCAGGCCGTGCTCGACCGCATAAGCGGCGAGGGGCCGATGGCGGCCTCGGATTTCGAGCATGGCAGGAGCCGCTCCGGCTGGTGGGAATGGGGCGACACCAAGCGCGCGCTCGAATGGCTGTTCCGGGCCGGCCGTCTCACCACCGCGACGCGGCGCGGCAGCTTCGAGCGGGTCTACGATTTGAGCGAGCGGGTCATCCCCAAAGCAATCCTCGCTTTGCCTACGCCCGGCGAGGCCGAAGCCCAGCGCCGGCTCGTCGAGATTTCCGCCCGCGCGCTCGGAATCGCAACTGCGGGCGACCTTCGCGACTATTTCCGCCTCAAGCCCGAGGAAGCGAAAGCGGCGATCGAGGCCCTGGTCGAGGACGGCATTCTGCTGCCGGTTCAGGTCGAAACCTGGCGCCAGCCGGCCTTCCTCCACGCCGAAGCCCGCCGCCCGCGCCGCATTGAGGCCCAGGCCCTGCTCGCTCCCTTCGACCCTTTGATCTGGGAGCGCGCCCGCGCCGAGCGCCTGTTCAATTTCCGCTACCGCATCGAAATCTACACCCCCGCCGAAAAACGCGTCCACGGCTATTACGTGCTTCCGTTCCTGATGGACGAGGCGCTGGTCGCCCGCGTCGACCTCAAGAGCGACCGCCAGCGCGGGCGGCTGGTCGTGCGCCAAATCGGCTACGAGCCGGACGCGCCGCCGGAGACGGCCGGACGGCTCGCCGCCGAACTCGACACGATGGCGAGCTGGCTGGGATTGGAGATCGCCGCCTCGATTGAGGAGGCGCGCGTCATCGTCCCGCGCTGACGGCCGCCCAGTCGAGTCCGAAGCGGGCCAGATATTTGCGCAAGCGGTCGGCGTCATTGGCGCTGCTGCGGCGCAGGCGCGAGGCCGCGAACAGGGCCCGGCCCGCCTCGGACAGCGACCGGCTCGACCGGCAGACGCGGACGGCTTCGGCGAGCTGCACGCGGTCGAACGGATCGATGCCGGCTGTCGCGTCTTCGCCGAGGAGCGATGCGAGGCCATCGGCCGCGCCCGCGCCCGCGCCCGACCATAGCCGCTTCAGCCTGACGATCTCGCTGGCGACGCAATCCGTGTCGATGCGTCCGCGCGGGCTGAGCGTCGCCATCCGGGTGACGCTGGCGGCAAGGTCGCGGAAATTGCCCGGCCAGCGCGCTTCCCCCGACACGGCGAAGGCCAGATAACGCTGGCGGGCTTCCTTGTTGAAGCTCGCCCGCTCCCCTTCGCGCTCGGCGAAGCGGTCGAGCTCATAATCGAGGTTGGGCTCGATGTCCTCGCGCCGCTCGGCCAGGCCCGGGAGGGAGAACGTCCACAGGTTCAGGCGGGCATAGAGATCCTCGCGGAACGCGCCGGTCGCGACGGCCTCGCCCAGATCGCTGTTGGTGCCGGCGATGAGCTGGAAATCGGACGAGGATTCCTTGTCGGCGCCGAACGGGAGGAACGCTTTGTCCTCGATCGCGCGCAGGATCATCGCCTGTTCGTCGATGCCCAGTTCGCCGATCTCGTCGAGAAACAGCGTGCCCTTGTCGGCGGCGCGGAGCAATCCGGGCCGGTCGGCGACGGCGCCGGTGAACGCGCCTTTGCGATGGCCGAACAAGGCCGACATCGCGCCATCGCCCTTGAGCGTGGCGCAATTGACCTCGACGAAGGCGCCGCCGATTTGGTGCTTGAGCCGCTTGAGCTCGTAGATGCGCCGCGCGAGCTGGCTCTTGCCGGCGCCAGTCGGCCCCATCAGCAGCATCGGCGCCTTGGAGCGCAGGGCGACCTGCTCGATCTCGTCGATCATCTGGTTGAAGGCGGAATTGCGGGTCTCGATGCCCGATTTGAGGAAGGATTGCCCCTCCGCAGAAGCGACCGCGAAGCGGGTGGCGATGCTGTCGTAGCGGGAGAGGTCGAGATCGATGGCGGTCCAGCGGCCGGCGGCGGCCCGATCGATGGTCCGCGAGGGCTGGGTCTGGAGCAGTCGCCCGGGCAAATAGCGCGCCTCGGTCAGCAGAAACAGGCAGATTTGCGCGACGTGGGTGCCCGTCGTGATGTGGACCAGATAATCCTGGGTCTCGGGATCGAACGGCTCGGCCTGGGCGAAGTCGAGCAGCTTGCCGTAGACTTCCTCGAAATCCCAGGGATCGACGAAATCGAGCCGGCGCAGGTCGAGGTCGGTCTCGGGCGAGACCGAGGCGATGTCCTTGGCGACATAGTCGGCCAGGCTTGCATGCGCCGTCCCGTGCAGCAGCACGAACCGGTCGACGCGCAGATCCTCGTGCATGGTGAGCCCGACCGAGGGCCGCCATTTGCCCCAGCGCGACGGGCCGAACTTGCTCGAATCGAGCGTGGAGCCGAGAAATCCGATGACCACGAGCGGTTTCATGGCCTTATACATATGGATAGATTCGTATCATTGTCGATAGTGATTTCCGATCCGGAGTTTGAGGGTCCGATCGCTACGTCCCCAAGGACGCTAAATAAATACAGCAAATAAAGTGGCTTGTGCATGCGCCGGGCGGCCTCGAGGAAAATGGCACGCCCGGTGCAATACCTAGGGCGTCTGGCAAATCTGGCCAGGCAAGGCGGAAACGGGGCGGCCGGAATGGGCCGGCCGCCCCCCAGGATCAGGATGCCGCTCTGACCGGTTTGATTCGAAGGAAGATGCAATGGCGAACAAGGGCCTTTTTGCTTCCGCGATGGCGAAGCTCCTTCCGCAGGCGGATGCGCTGAACCACGAATATGCGCCGGCTTATGCTTATGGGCCGGAGCACAAGCTCGCACAGCTGGCCGCGACCGGAACGCTGCAGGACAATTTCTACACGGGCGCGCAGACGCAGCTCGGCGATATCCTCGACGCGGCCCGCGCCTGCGATCCGCACTTTGTGGCGAAGGCGGCGGTTTATGCCCGCGCGCGCGGCGCGATGAAGGACACGCCGGCCTTGCTGGCGGCCTGGCTCACCCTCGCCGATCCCGACCTTTCGGTTCCGGTCTTCGAGCGGGTGATCGACAATGGCCGCATGCTGCGCAGCTTCGTGCAGATCATGCGCTCCGGCGCGGTCGGGCGTAAGTCGCTCGGCACGCGGCCGAAGCGGCTGGTCCAGCTTTGGCTCGAGCGGGCGTCGATGCGGGCGCTGATGCAGGCGGCGACCGGGAGCGATCCTTCGCTTGCCGACGTCGTCCGCATGGTTCACCCCAAGCCGGCGGACGAGGGGCGCAAGGCCTTCTACGCCTGGCTGATCGGCAAGCCCTACGACGTCGCGGCGCTGCCGGCGGAGATCGCCGGCTTCGAGGCCTGGAAGCGGGCGCCGGAAGGCGATCTGCCGGACGTGCCGTTCGAATGGCTGACCGCCTTCGAGCTGTCGGCCGAGCAGTGGGCGATGCTTGCGTCCCGCATGGGCTGGCAGGCGTTGCGCATCAACCTCAACACGCTGGCGCGCCATGGCGCTTTCGGCGTGGAGGGGGTGGCCGACGCCGTCGCCGCCCGCCTGGTCGACCGCGACGCGCTCCGCAAGGTCCGGCCCCTGCCCTATCAGCTGATGGTGGCCCTGGGCTCGGCCGGTGCGGGCGTGCCGATGAAGGTCCAGGCGGCGCTCGAGGAGGCGCTGGAGCTGTCGCTCCGGGGCGTGCCGAAGGTGCCCGGTCGGGTCGTCGTCTGCCCCGACGTATCGGGCTCGATGCGGTCGCCGGTGACCGGCTACGGCAAGGGCGCCTCGTCGAAGGTGCGCTGCATCGATGTCGCCGCTTTGGTTGCGGCCGCGGTGCTCCGGCGCAACCCGGCGGCCGAGGTGATGCCGTTCGAGCAGGAGGTCGTGCCGCTCAGGCTCGATCCGTTCGCGCGCGTCGCCGCGAATGCGGAAAAGCTCGCGGGCATCGGCGGCGGCGGGACCAACGTCTCGGCTCCGCTCGCCTTGCTCAACGCCCGCAAGGCGGCGGCGGACCTGGTGGTGATCGTCTCGGACAACGAGTCCTGGGTCGATGCCACGCGGTACGGCGCCACCGCGACGATGCGCGAATGGAAGGTGCTGAAGCGGCGCGTGCCGGCGGCGAAGCTCGTCTGCATCGATCTTCAGCCGGGCGGGACGACCCAGGCGAAAAGCCGCAAGGACATCCTCAACGTCGGGGGCTTCTCCGACGCGGTGTTCGAGACGCTGGCCCGCTTTGCAGAAGGGACGAGCGAGCGCGACTGGGTGGCCGAAGTGAACGAAATGGAGGTGTAGGAGATGGCCGCGGCGAATGCCGGAAGGACTACATGGACTCTCAATCCCCAGGTCGCGGGTTCGAATCCCGCCGGGCCGTACATGCCGGCCCGTAGCTCAGCGGTAGAGCGGGAACGTCTTTCCAAAAACTCGTCGCCGCGGCCTCGATCGATAAAGTTCAGCAGCTCTGGGAGCGGCGAATGCAGGCCGGACTACATGGAGAGAGCACCTGCCAAGGCAGGAGGCCGGCGGTTTGACTCCGCCTCCGGGAGACCGGGTAGCTCAGGAAAATGTCTGGCCGATCCCTCGTCGCCGCGACCGCATTGACTTCGAGGATTGGCGAATGCCGGCGGGACTACATCGGTATGCAAGGAGGTTCGAACCCTCCCCCCGAAGCGCAAGCGACGGGAGAAGTCTCGCCACCACCTTGTCGCCATGTCCAAAGCCACTAGACGTAAGAATGAAGGGGAGCCTGAAATGGCCGAGCAGAGTTTCGAATACCAGCATGTCGAGGGCGGCGTGCCGATCAAGATGTGGACACGCGGCGTTCCGGTCGACGACAAGGCGCGCGACCAGCTGTCGCGCGCGGCGAAAATGCCGTTCGTGTTCAAGCACGTTGCGGTCATGCCGGACGTGCATGTCGGCATCGGCGCGACGGTGGGTTCGGTGATCCCGACCAAGGGCGCCGTGATCCCGGCGGCGGTGGGCGTCGACATCGGCTGCGGCATGATGGCGGCGCGCACGTCGCTGATGGCGAGCGATCTTCCGGACAATCTGGAGGGCGTCCGGGCGGCGTTCGAGCGGGCGGTGCCGCACGGCCGTGACGTCGGCCGCGGCAAGCGCGATACGGGCAGCTGGGGCGATCCGCCGCCGGACATCGTCGCGGCCTGGGCCACGCTCGCCCAGCGCTTCGGCGCCATCGTCGCCAAATATCCGAAGCTCGGCAACACGAACAACCTCGTGCACCTGGGCACGCTCGGCACCGGCAACCACTTCATCGAGCTCTGCCTCGATGGGGAATCGCGGGTGTGGGTCATGCTCCATTCGGGCTCGCGCGGCGTCGGCAACGCGATCGGCAGCTTCTTCATCGAGCTGGCGAAGCGGGACATGCGCAAATGGTTCGTCAACCTGCCCGACGAGAATCTCGCATATTTCCCGGAAGGGACCGACCATTTCGACGATTATGTCGAGGCGGTCGAATGGGCGCAGGACTATGCGGCGCTGAACCGGCGCATGATGATGACCAACGTCGTCCGCGCGCTCCGGGGCGAGATCGCCAAGCCGTTCGATGCGGAGTTGGAGGCGGTGAACTGCCACCACAATTATGTGACGCGCGAGAACCATTTCGGCGAGAACGTGCTCGTTACCCGCAAGGGTGCGGTGCGGGCGGCCAAGGGCGTGATGGGGATCATCCCGGGCTCGATGGGCGCCAAGTCGTTCATCGTGCGCGGCCTCGGCAACAAGGAGTCGTTCGACAGCTGCAGCCACGGCGCCGGGCGCGTGATGTCGCGGACCCAGGCCAAGAAGGAGGTGTCGCTCGCCGAGCACGTCGCCGACACGGCCGGCGTCGAATGCCGCAAGGACGAGAGCGTCATCGACGAGACGCCCCGCGCCTACAAGCCGATCGAGGCGGTGATGGCCGCGCAGGCCGATCTCGTCGAGATCGTCCACACGCTGAAGCAGGTGGTGTGCGTGAAGGGGTGAGGTCCTCGGCGCACGCCCATTCCGAGAGCGCATCATGCGAAACTGGGTCAACGAATGGGTCCAACAGGGACGCCTCTGCGTCTGGCGCTACGCCGATCCGCGGCGGGGCTGGCGCGGCTGGCATTTGGCGGCGGATCCCGTTGGATGCCGGTCGGTCAGGAGCTTGCTTGACCGGATGCATGGAGGCGATTCCTGCTATCGCACGCTGACGCTCGAGCCGGTGACGGACGCCATATTGAGCGTGCCGAATTACGGAGGGAAGGCCCTCGGGCGCTTCGAGAAGCTGCGGATCGCCTACCTGCCGGAGTTCGAGGAGCTGAGCCTGTCGCCGGAAAGCGAGATGCTGGTCATGACGGTCGGCCCGCCTCGCTTGCGTAAGCTGGCGGCGGCTTTTGCCGAGGTCGAGGTCGGGCTTGGAGATTTCGGGATCGTCACGTCCGATGGCCGGAAGGCCGAGCGCTGGATGTTTTGGTGGATGTTAAACGAGAACATCCGGGGCTGAGGAACGAGAAGCGGAACGGAAATCATGATCACCATCGACGGATCGGAAGGCGAAGGCGGCGGGCAGATCGTGCGCAACGCGCTGGCCCTGTCGCTGGTCACCGGCCAGCCCTTCCGCATCACCAATATCCGAGGCGGGCGCGAGAAGCCCGGGCTGATGCGCCAGCATCTGACGGCTGTCGAGGCCGCCTGCGCGGTCGGCCAGGCCGAATGCGACGGCGTCGCGGTCGGCTCGTCCGAAATCGCGTTCCGGCCGGGCTCCGTTCGCGCCGGCGACTATCGCTTCGCGGTCGGCACCGCCGGCAGCACGGGGCTTGTGCTCCAGACGATCCTGATGCCGCTGCTGATGGCCGGCGGCCCGTCGCGCCTCGTGCTCGAGGGCGGCACTCACAACATGATGGCGCCGCCGTTCGAGTTCATCGAACGGTCCTTCCTGCCCATCGTCAGCCGCATGGGAGGGCGCGTCGAGGTGCGGCTGGCCCGCCATGGCTTTTATCCGCGTGGCGGCGGCCGCGTTGAGGTCGACATCGCGCCGGCGCCGCTCGCCCCGATCGAGTGCGTCGAGCGCGGAGATCGTCTGGCGGTTTCGGCCATGGCGATATTCGCGGGCCTGCCGTTCGACATCGCGGAACGGGAGCTCGCGACCGCGCGCAATATCCTGGACTGGCCCGAAGAGGCTTTCGCCGTGCGGCAGCTTCCGGAGGATCTCGGCCCCGGCAACGTGCTGCTGCTGGAGGCAGCCTTCGAGCATGTCACCGAGATCGTGACCGGCTTCGGAAAGTTGGGCCTGTCCGCCGAATCGCTCGCGAAGACGGCCGCCCAGCGCATGGCCGGCTATCTCGCGTCCCCGGCCTTTGCCGGCCCCTATCTGGCCGACCAGCTCCTCCTCCCCTTCGCCCTCGCCGGCGGCGGCGCCTTCACGACGGTTAAGCCGAGCCGGCATGCGCGAACCGCGGCTGACGTCATCGCCCTGTTCACCGGGCGGCGCTTCACGTTCGAGCAGCAGGCGAGCGGGGCGCATCTGGTCAGCGCGGCGTAAGGATGGAGCGCGCCGAGGATTGGGACTAGTCTGTCGCCTGCTTCGCGACGGAGAATGAGATGGCGCGTTCCAGGACCTGCCCGAAATGCCAGGCGTCGATGAGCGAAGGCTTCGTCATCGACAAGAGCGACGGCGGACGCTCCGTGAGCAGCTGGCTCGAAGGCGCCCCCGACAAGAGCATGTGGCTCGGCGTCAGGCTCGGCGGCAAGACTCCGATCGAGATCGCCACCTGGCGCTGCGGGTCGTGCGGCTTCCTCGAAAGCTACGCCAAATCCTAGGGCATCATCTGTACATCTTTTCGACTGCGGCGATGTCGCCGGGGCTCAGACCCTTGCGCTGCCCGACCACGACCCCCGCCGGCACGGGCTTGAGCAGCTTCAGCGTCGGATCGCGGATGTCTTTGGCGAAGTCCCGCTCGCCATAATGCATGATCGAGCCGTAATCATAGGCGCCGACATCCTCGGTCTTCACGGCCTTGCCGCAAATGTTGTTCTGGGCGAAATTGCCCTTTTTGGCGGATGGGATGTTGGACAGGTCCACCTCCACCCAATCATTGCGGTCGTTGCGGCAATGCTCGTGCCACAGGCCGACGGCGTGGCCGAGCTCGTGGATGATGGTCCCGACCGTGGAGCTGTCGCCGAGCCCCACCTTCTGCTCGCCGCGGCGGCGGCCGACGTCCGACAGCGCATATCCCGGCAGCCGGTACAGCAGCACATAATCCGCTTCGGCTTGACGCGGGACGAAGCGGATGCAGGTCTTGCTGTTCCAGTGCGCGATGGCCGCCGCCGCCGCGTCCTTGCAGCCGAGGTCCGGCGCGATCGAATAGGGGATCGTCCGGTCCGGCCAGCGATACTGGGCCCCTGCAATGGCCAGTCCCATTTCCTCTGTTCCCTCGCCCATCCCGGCGCCGATTTTTCTTGCGCTCGCCGAATCCCAATCTGCGCCGCCTTCCAAATCCGCGCAATAGGGGAGATGAAATCGGCTCCGTCCGCAAGAAAGGCTGCCGTCAGCCGAAGTGGGCTGCCTTCCGCGCCTGCCATTACTGTGGTAGCAGGCAGTCTCGCCGCCCGCTTTTCTTGGAGCGGAGCGATGCCCGCGGGGGAAGAGGAGGGGGTGTCATGAAGACGGGACGGAAGCTCGGCACGATTTCCATGGTCTTCTCGGCTGGTCTCCTGCTGTCGACAGGCTCGTGCGCGACGACCCAGCGCGGACCGGCATCCGACGCGGTGCAGGGCTGGAACGAGCGCCAGCGCAGCAGCTGGTATCAAGCCACGCAGGGCTCGCGGCTGATGCCGCTGGCCTGGGCGCGGGCGCTGGAAAGGGCGGACAGCCAAGAGCGTTTCTTCACCGACGCCAATCTCACCCGGTACCGTTTCCTGCCCTTGCCGGGCTCGGAGGCCGGGCTCCCGATTGGCTTCGCGATCGACCGCAACAACGCCCGCCGGCTCAGCTACACCAATCTGACCTGGTATCGCAGGCAGCCCGCCAGAGAGCCCTGGATCGGGCTGAACTGCTCGGCTTGCCACACCGGCCGGTTCACTTATCAGGGGCGGGAGGAGACGGTCGACGGCGCTCCGAGCCTCCTCGACTTCCAGGGCTTCATCGAAGGGGTCGACGGCGCCATGGCCGCGACCTCGTCCGACCCGGCGAAATGGGAGCGCTTCGCCGCCCGCGTGCTCGCCGGCCGCGACAACGCCGCCAACCGCGATTTGCTGCGGCGCGAGTTCGGCCGGCTGCTGGCCTTCCAGCAAGACACTGCCCGGCTCAACGCGACGACCATGCGTTACGGCTATGGCCGCCTCGACGCTGTCGGCCACATCTTCAACAAGGTCGCGCAACTCGCCGTCTACGAGACGTCGCCGAGGGTCCGGGCGACTCCGAATGCCGCCGACGCGCCGGTCAACTATCCGTTCCTCTGGGACATCTATCGTCACAACCGGTTGCAGTGGAACGGCATCGTCGGATCCAGGCGCATACCGCCCGGGGGCACCCGCTACCTCGACGTCGGGGCGCTCGGGCGCAATACCGGCGAGGTGATCGGCGTGTTCGGCGACGTTGTGCTCCGGCCCAATTCCTCGCCCCGCGGTTTCCGCTCGAGCGTGAACTTTCGCAATCTCAACTCGCTCGAGACGGTGCTGACACGCCTGCGGGCGCCGCGATGGCCGGCAAGCTTCCCCGCGCTCGACCAGGCCAGAATAGACGCCGGCCGCGCCCTGTTCGACAGCAGGGGCTGCAGGGGATGCCACGAGCCCCAGCCGCCCGGCACGTCTGTCTACGAGGTCCGCATGGAGGCGCTCACCCGCCCCCGCGGCGTGCCGAATCCCAACAACACCGATCCGTGGATGGCCTGCAACGCGATCACCTTCACCAGCGCTACCGGCAAGCTGGAGGGGACTCGCTCCCGCTATATCAGTGGCGACCCGATGCTTGACGAGGCACGGCTCGGGACAATGCTCTCGGCGAGCGTCCTCGGCTCGATCGTCGGCGGCTGGAAAGAAGTGCTCGGGACCGGCGTCCAGATTTTTCTCGATATCGAACGGCTTCCGCGGGTGGAAGGCGCCGAGGACGTGGTCAGCGAGGCCGAGCAGCGGGCCGGCCGGCTCGAAACCTGCTTCGGGGCCAACGATCTGGCCCGCGGGCCGAACGATCCTCCGCCTTTCGCCTACAAGGCGCGGCCGCTCGACGGCATCTGGGCGACGGCGCCCTATCTCCACAACGGCTCGGTGCCGACGCTCTACGATCTGCTGCTTCCGGCGGCGCGGAGGCCGCGGAGCTTCAACATCGGGACCCGCGAATTTGATCCGGTCCGGGTCGGCTACCGGACCGAGGCCTCCGCGCCGGGCAACGGCTTCGTCGTCAACGCCAGGGGCCCCGGCAATTCCAACGAGGGCCACGACTATAATGTCGGCCGGCTCACCGAGGAGGAGCGCTGGGCGCTCGTCGAATATCTGAAGTCGCTCTGAGCGGGCTAGGAACGGGGACAGTCACTAGTGACTGTCCCCTGTCAGGGCCAATGAACGGCGCGCCCGACCGGCGCCAGGGCTCGCCCCGGGCCCCTTCGGCCAGCCCCTGAGTGCCACTTGCGCGCTGCCGCCGCCTCGCTTACATGCGGCGCCATCACCAGCCTCCCGCCCTTGGGAAACCGGGGCGGGAGAAGTGTTTCGGGGCCGTAGCTCAGCTGGGAGAGCGCTGCAATGGCATTGCAGAGGTCAGGGGTTCGATCCCCCTCGGCTCCACCATTTTCTCTCGATCTCTTCGTTCCGGCGTAGGCCGGAATCCAGGCGGCGCTGACCCTGGCGTCCGCCAGCAGCAGCGAGGTCACAATCGCTCGCCCGGATCGGAGTCGCCCACCAGACTCTGACCGATAACTCCGGATTATG